>Ga0308161_1000890_pt1 | contig 40842 bp, 29 predicted proteins | sample PhyFR2_FD_201034 | JGI IMG/M metagenome (GOLD analysis project Ga0308161, IMG submission 201034) | Phyllosphere microbial communities from UC Gill Tract Community Farm, Albany, California, United States - DLSLF.R2 | ecosystem: Host-associated > Plants > Phyllosphere > Unclassified | place: USA...
TCCGGATGACCGCGATGCGCCTCATGCACCTCGGGCTCGAGGTGCACGTCGTCGGCGAGGTCACGACCCCGGCGATCGAGCGCGGCGACGTGCTCCTCGTCGCGAGCGGCTCCGGGACCACGGGCGGCATCGTGCAGGCCGCACGCACCGCGGTGGACGTCGGCGCGCGGGTCCTCGCGGTGAGCACGACCGACGACTCCCCGCTCGCGGCGATCGCGGACACGACGCTCGTGCTGCCCGCGGCGACGAAGACCGACCGCTCCGGCACGGCCTCGGCGCAGTACGCCGGGAGCCTCTTCGAGCAGGGCGTCGTGCTGCTCGGGGACGCCCTGTTCCACGCGCTCTGGCAGCGCAGCGGGCACGACGCCGACGACCTGTGGCCGCGGCACGCGAACCTCGAGTGACCGCCCCGCGGCACGCCGACCTCGAGTGACCGCCCCGCGGTGCCCCGACCTCGAGTGACCGCGCCAGCGCGACCACCCGCTCCGACACCCCCACGAACCACCACCGGAAGGACACCACCATGCAGCTCCAGTTCGCCATGGACACCCTCACCACCGAGCACGCCCTCGAGCTCGCCGGCAAGGCCGCCCCGTACGTCGACGTCATCGAGCTCGGCACCCCGCTCATCAAGAGCGCCGGTCTCTCCGCGATCACCGCGGTCAAGCAGGCGCACCCGGACAAGGTCGTCTTCGCCGACCTCAAGACGATGGACGCCGGCGAGCTCGAGGCCGGCATCGCGTTCGACGCCGGTGCCGACCTCGTCACGGTCCTCGGCGTCGCCGGGGACAGCACCATCGCCGGCGCCGTCAAGGCCGCGAAGGAGCACGGCAAGGGCATCGTCGTCGACCTGATCGGCGTCGAGGACAAGGCCGCCCGCGCCAAGGAGGTCGTCGCACTCGGCGCCGAGTTCGTCGAGATGCACGCCGGGCTCGACGAGCAGGCCGAGGAGGGCTTCACCTTCGAGACGCTGCTCCGCGACGGCGAGGCCTCGGGCGTGCCGTTCTCGGTCGCCGGCGGCATCAAGCCCGAGACGGTCGGCGCCGTCCAGGCGTCCGGCGCCCGCATCGCGGTCGCCGGCAGCGCGATCTACAGCGCCGACGACGTCGCGGCCGCCGCGAAGGCGCTCCGCGACGCGATCACGGAGTCGGCCTCGGCCTGATCCGCACCACGTGACGGACGGGAGGCGCGGTGCCGGCTGGCACCGCGCCTCCCGTCCGTCACACGGTCACCCCGGTGCGCGACCGGAACGAGGCGACCAGCGCCTCCCGTCCGTCAGCCGGTCGCGCCGGTGCGCGACCGGAACGAGGCGACCAGCGCCTCCCGTCCGTCAGCCGGTCGCGCCGGTGCGCGACCGGAACGCGGTGACCAGCGCGTCGACCAGCAGGAACCCGAGCAGGGTGACGCCCACCGTCGGCAGCAGCAGCGCGAGCCCGATCGCGACGACCACGACGGCCACCGCACCCCACCAGGGCGCGCGGGCGAGCGCACCCTCGGCCGGTGCGCGGCCGACCCGGCCGCCCGGGACACGGCGCTGCCACCACATCACGTAGCCGAAGACCACCATCGCGGCGATACCGAGTGCCGCCAGGAGCAGGACGATCTGGTTCGGCAGCCCGAAGAGCGCGCCCATGTGCGTGTTGACGCCGAGCTTCGCGGCCTTGGCCATCAGCGGGTAGTCGTCCCACGAGACCCGTGACACCGCGGTCATCGTGCCCGGGTCGACCGCCACGGCGTTCATCGCGACCGGCCAGCTGAGCTTGATCTCCTCGACGGTCCACGCCTGGTCGGTGGTCGCGGCCGGTCGGATGCGCACCTCGTCGGCACGCACGCCGGACGCGCGGGCGACGGCGAGGACCTCGTCGAACTGCTCGGGCGTGACCGTGGCGGGGGAGCCGGCGGCGGTCGTCCCGCCGCCGTGGTGCTCGGCGTGCTCGCCGGCCGACATCGACATCGCCGCCGCGCTACCGAGTGTGGTGTCGACCGTGGGCGCCTGCCAGCTCAGCGCCGAGCGGAGCGCCGTCACGTTGTCCCCGGCGAAGTGCGACCACGTGATGCCCGTCGCCGACAGGAAGAGCGCGCCGAGGAGCACCCAGGCGCCCGTGGCGGCGTGCCACGAGAACGTGCGGCGGTACCCGCGGGCGCGGTTGTCGGGCACCACGAGGTCCCGCTTGCGGCGTGCGCGACGGATCCGGAAGGCCCAGAGCGCGATCCCGGCCAGCGACACGATCCCCAGCCAGGACGCGGCCGTCTCGCTGTAGAGCCGTCCAGCGTCGCCGAGGAACAGGCTGCGGTGGAACGTGCTCACCCAGGTGCGGAACGGCAGTGACCCGGACGTGCCGTACACGGGCAGGTCGCCGCGGACCTCGGCGTCGCCCGGGTCGACGAACACGGCGCGGGTCTGCGACTCGAGCAGCCCCGCCTCGCTGAACTGCACGCGGGTGGTCGCGCCGGGCCCGGGGGCGGGACGGACCTCGACGACGGTGTCGTCCGGGTGGTGGGCGGCCACGTACCGCTCGGCGGCGGCGACCTGGTCGGCGAGCGGCCGTGCGGACGCGGTCGACGACGCCGTGAGCTCGTGCTGGTACAGGACCGGTTCGATCGACGGGGCCAGCGCGTAGACGGCTCCGGAGAGCGCGGCGACGAGGATGAAGGGGCCGACGAAGAGTCCGGCGAGGAAGTGCAGGCGGAGCAGGAGCTGGGCGAACCAGCCCCGTGACGGCGGCGGAGCGGTGCTGGGCATCGGGGCGCGGGGTCCTGTCGGGCGGAGGGCGCGACACCGTGCCGCGCGACCGTGATTCTACGAGATGTAGAAGCACGATGCGAACCGGACCCGAGCGGCGCGCCCATCCGGTCTCCGCACTCGGGTGCGGTGTGCGGACGACCGCGTTGACCGGTGTCCGCGGCTGGACGGAGACTGGCGCCGATGACATCGCTCTCCTCCCACGTGTACATGTCCGTCGCGGTCGACGACCTGACGGACGACGCCCTCGTCGCCATGCTCCGTGAAGCCCGACTGCGCAACGAGGCGCTCGGGGTCTCCGGGCTCCTGCTGGCCACGGGCGGGCGGTTCATGCAGGTGCTCGAGGGGCCGACGTGGAGCGTCGCCGACCGGTTCGCCGCGATCGAGCGCGACCCCCGGCACCACGGCGTCAAGTCGCTGTCCCGCGAGACGATCGACGCCCGCCGCTTCGACGGCTGGTCGATGGCGTTCGGCAACCCCTCGGACGTCGAGGTCCGCGACGAGCCCGGCTTCAGCACGTTCCTGACCGAGCGCTCCGGGCTGCCCGCGGGGCTCGCCGGAAGCCCGGCCGACTGGCTGCTCCGGTGGTTCCGCGGGCGCGAGCTGCTCGACCTGCCCGAGGAGCGCGTCTCCCTCGCGCGGCGCGCCGCGTAGCCCGACCGCAGGGCGTCGCACGCCCGGCCCGGGTGGCGACCACCCCCTGACTGGAGGCGCGGGGCTGGCAGGCACCGCACCCGGCGTCCGTGAGACTGGACCCGTGGACCGACGCGAGCAGATCCTGGTGGCCGCGGCCGAGGAGATGGACCGTGTCGGCTACGCCGCCACGACCATCGCCACCGTCGCGCGCCGCGCCGGCGTGCCGCAGGGGACGCTGCACTTCCACTTCCCGACGAAGCTCGCGCTCGCCCTCGCGGTGATCGACGAGCAGAACGCCCGGACCTTCGCGTCGGTCGAGCACGCCGACGCGTCGCCGACCGCGGCGCTCGTGCGGGCGTCGAAGGGCATCGCCGACCAGCTCCGGACCGACCCGATCGTCCGGGCCGGCATCCGGCTCTCGCTCGAACGCGGGGAGTTCGCCGGGGCGACGTCGTCGTTCTACGAGCAGTGGATCGGCGGGATCGTCGACGTCTTCCGCCTCGCGCTCGCGAGCGGGGAGCTGCGGACCGACCTGACCGCCGAGGAGCTGGGCGGGTCCGTCGTGCCGTACTTCACGGGGGTGCAGCTCGTGGCCGAGGTGCGGAGCGGCCGGGCCGACCTGGACCCGGCGGTCGCCGTGATGTGGCGCGTCGTCCTGGCTGCCACCGCGGCTCCCGCGCACCGGGCACGGTTGCTCGCGGTGGTCGAGGAGACCTTCGACAGGGCCGGGGTCAGCGGTCGGTGACGGGTCCCTCGCGGACGGGTCGGGTCAGCGGACGCTGACGGGTCCCTCGCGGACGGGTCGCGTCAGCGGTCGGTGAGCTCGCGGTCCCGGAACCACTTGAGCAGCCAGGCGGCGCTCGTCCGGTCGAACTCGCGCGTGAAGTCCATCGTGCCGGACAGGAACGGGCTGAAGCCCTCCTCGCCGTGCAGGTCGGCGTCGTCGAGCGAGCGGTAGGCCATCGACCACCCGTCGAACCGGCGGCGCTCGATGTCCTCGCGGACGAGCGACTTCACCTCGCCGTGCCGCGGGTCGCGGGAGATCGCGGCGAAGCGGTCGTCGACGCTCCACGCCGGCCCCTCGAGCAGCTGCATGAACCGGCCGCCCTTCGCCACGAGCAGGCCCGAGACGCCGAGGGCCTCGTTGCGCAGCCGTGACCCGCGCAGGAGCTCGGCCAGGGCGTCGTCGTCGAAGGGCACCGCCGAGCGGCTCATGTAGACGATCGAGACGAGCACCGGACCATGATGGTGCATCGCCCCGGGAGCGCCGGACACTGTCCGCGAGCCGCACGGCACGAGCCCACCCCGGCGGCGCCCGGGCACGCGGTGGCCGCCTAGGATCGAGCGCATGGCGACCGTCCTCCTCCTCCGGCACGGGCGCACCACGGCGAACGCGACCGGTGTGCTCGCCGGCCGGACCGCCGGGGTGGCCCTCGACCGCGTCGGCCGTGAGCAGGCCGACCGCGCCGCGGCCCGCATCGCGCCGATCCCGCTCGCCGCCCTCGTCACGAGTCCGCTCGAACGCTGCCGCCAGACGGCCCGCGCGGTCCTCGCCCAGCAGCAGGGCGACCCCGAGGTGCGGGTCGAGCGCGCGATCACCGAGGCGGACTACGGGCAGTGGCAGGGCCGGAAGCTCGCCGACCTGGCGAAGGAGCCGCTCTGGCGGACCGTGCAGGCGAACCCGAGCGCGGTCGTGTTCCCCGGCGGCGAGTCCATGCAGACCATGCAGTCCCGCGCGGTCGCGGCGATCCGCCGCATCGACGCCGAGGTCGAGGCGGTGCACGGCCCGACCGCGGTCTGGGTCGCGGTGAGCCACGGCGACATCGTGAAGTCCGTGCTCGCCGACGCGCTCGGGATGCACCTCGACCTGTTCCAGCGGATCGCGGTCGGACCGGCCTCGGTGTCCGTCGTGCGCTACGGCGAGCACCGCCCCGAGGTGGTCGCGACGAACACCGACTCGGGTGACCTCGCCTGGCTCGCTGCGGCCCCGGCACCGTCGGGCGACGCCGCGGTCGGCGGGGGAGCGGGCCACGGGGAGCCGGACTCCGCGCGACCCTGAACACGTGCACGCGGGCGCTCCTACAATCGGGGCATGCCCACCATCGTGCACGGCTTCGACTGGCCGGAACGTCTCGTCGTCGGGACGGTCGGCCGCCCGGGTGAGCGCGCCTTCTACCTGCAGGCCCGGGACGGCAAGCGGGTGACGAGCGTCGCCCTCGAGAAGGAACAGTCCGCGGTCCTGGCCGACAAGGTCGCCGAGCTGCTCGACGAGGTCGCCACCGTGGAGGACAACCGCTTCAGCGTGCCGCCGTCCGCGCCGACCGAGCTCCGGGACGCCGGACCGCTCGACCAGCCGGTCGAGCCCGAGTTCCGCGCCGGGGCGCTGAGCCTCGGTTTCGACCCCGCGACCGCGCAGGTCGTCATCGAGGCGTACCCGATCGACGACGAGCTCGAGATCGTCACCGAGACCGACGAGGACGGCGACGAGGTCGAGTCCGTGGTCGAGATCCCCGAGCCGGCCGAGGTCTTCCAGGTCAAGATCCCCGTCGGCAGCGCCCGCGCCTTCGTCGAGCGGACGCGCGAGGTGGTCGCCGCCGGACGACAGCCCGGCGACGCATGAGCGACGGGTCGCCCGCGCCCGACGGGGCCCTGACGATCCGCGCCCGGATCCGCGAGGCGTCGAACGCCACCTTCCTCGCCGAGCTGGACGGGGAGTCCGTCGTCTACAAGCCGGTGCAGGGCGAGAAGCCGCTCTGGGACTTCCCGGACGGCACGCTCGCCGGCCGTGAGGTCGCCGCGTTCCTCGTCTCCGAGGCGTTCGGCTGGGGCGTCGTCCCACCGACCTGGCTCGGCGACGGCCCCTTCGGCCCCGGCATGGTGCAGCGCTGGCAGGACGTCGACCCCGACCAGGACGCGGTCGACCTCGTCCCGACCGAGGAGGCCGACGCCGAGGGGTCGCCCTGGCTGCCCGTCCTCGAGGCGATCGACGAGCACGACCGGCCGGTGACCCTCGTGCACGAGGACACCGCGGCCCTGCGCCGGATGGCGGTGTTCGACGTCGTCGTGAACAACGCGGACCGCAAGGGCGGGCACGTCCTCGCGATGCCCGACGGCCACCGGTACGGCGTCGACCACGGGCTCGCCTTCCACGTCGAGCACAAGCTCCGCAGCGTGCTGTGGGGCTGGATCGGCGAACCGCTCGACGCCGACGAGCTCGAGGGACTCGACCGGGTGTCCGAGGCGCTCCGCGGGGACCTCGGCACCGCGCTCGAGGAGCACCTCACGCCGGCCGAGATCGACAACACCCGGGCCCGCTGCGCCGCGCTCCGCGCGGTCGGGGTGTTCCCGCCGCCGCCGGGGCACGGCCCGGCCGTGCCCTGGCCCCTGTTCTGACCCGCCGCCGCCCCGTCGGTCCCGCCGGGTCGCGCGCGAGGTGCGTGGCGACGGACGGGAGGCACGGTGTCGACCGGCACCGGGCCTCCCGTCCGTGGGGTGGTCGCGTCTAGGTCCCCCACTCGTCGCGGGGGAACCCGCCGGTCCCGCCGTGGCGGGACCCGAGGTACGAGCCGACGACGGCGACCCCGAGGTCGTCGTTCTCCGGCGCCACCACGGTGCCGTCGACCCGGCGTGCCATCGCGTCGACGAACCGCGCGAGCCCGGGGTCGTCGCCGAGGCGGAAGAACGTCGTCTGCGCGCCGAGCCGTCCGGCGTTCTCGAGCTCCCGGACCGACAGGGCGATCGTCACCGGGTCGGGCGGGTAGCCGAACCACACCTGGCCGTTCGGCTCGAGGTGCGACGTGGGCTCGCCGTCCGTCACGATGAGCAGCACCGGCTGGGCGGCGGGGTGCTTCCGGAAGTGCCGGTTCGCCAGGAGCAGGGCGTGGTGCAGGTTCGTGCCCTTGTCCCACTGGGCGTCGAGGCCGACGAGCTGCTCGACGTCCATCACCTCGGCTTCGCGACCGAACGCGATGAGCTGCAGGTCGTCGCCGCGGAACCGGGTGCTCACGAGCGTGTGCAGCGCGAGGGCGGTGCGCTTCATCGGGACCCAGCGGTCCTCCATCGCCATCGAGAACGAGGTGTCGACGAGGAGCGCCACGCACGCCTGCGTCCGGGCCTCGGTCTCCTGGACCTCGACGTCGTCGATCGTCAGTCGGACGCCTGGGCCGCTCCGGCCGTCGGCGGCGGTGCGGACGAGCGCGTTCGTGATCGAGCGGGGGAGGTCCCACGTCTCGGTGTCGCCGAACGCCCACGGACGGGTGGCGCCGGACGGCTCACCGGACGCCCCCGAACGGCGGAGGTCACGGGCGCCCTGCCGGCCGGACATGCGCTCGGCGACGTCCTCGAGCAGGCTCTTGCCGAGCTGTCGCATGGCCTTCGGGGTGAGGCGGAGCTGCCCGTCGGTGCCGCGCTTCACCGCGCCCGAGTTCCGCAGGGCCTGTTCGAGGCGCTGCAGGGTCTTCGCGTCGACGGCCGCCTCGTCGCCGAGCTGCCGCTGCAGCGCGTCGAGGTCGAGGTCCGCCAGGTCCGAACCGGGGCCGGACTGCGCGAGCTGGTCCGCGAGGGCGTCGAGGTCGGCGATGTCCTGGAACACCCCGGTCCCGTCGCCGAGCCCGAGGCCCTGCTCGCCGTCCATGCGCTCCGAGCCGCCCCAGTCCTCGCCGGGACGGAGCGAGCGGAGGGTGTCGTCGAGCTGGCCCAGCTCGCGCATCAGGTCCGGCGAGCCGAAGGCCTGCTGCGCGAGGGCGTCGAGCTCGTCACGCTGCTCCTGCGTCATCGAGTTGCGCATCCGCTGCGCGGCCGCGGCCCGGGCGGCCAGGTCGTCGAGCAGTTCCTCGACGTTCGCCGGGTCCGACGGGAAGTGCTGCCCGTGCCGGGCCATGAACGCGTCGAACTGCTCCTGGGTGTCGGTCCCGTCGCGGTGGTCGGCGAGCAGCTGGTTGAGGTCCCGCATCATCGCGGCAACGGCGGCGCGGTCCTCGTCGGTCGCACCCTCGAGGGCCTGCTTCATGCCGGCGAAGCGCTGGTCGAGCACCTCCCGGCCGAGCAGGTCCTTGATCGCCTCGTACCGCTGCCGGGCCTGCGGGCTCTTCCAGTCGTAGCCGCTGAGTTCCTGCACGGCGGCCGCGGGCGAGGGTGACAGGCTGTCGAGCTGCACCTCGGCGAGGGCACGGTCGGCGTCGTCGATGTCGACGTTGCGCGCGAGCTCGCCCCGTTCGGCGAGGACGGCCTCGTCGAGGAGCCGCTGCACCTGCTGCAGCGTGCCGTCGAGGTTGTTCCGGCTCGTCAGCTCCCGGCGCCGCTCGGCGACACGGCGCATGAGGTCGTCGAGGCCGCGCTGGGTCGCGCCGCCGCGGCGGAGGAACTCCCGGATCGCCCGCTCGGGCGAGGTGCCGCCCATGACGTCCTCGCCGATGGCGTCGAGCGCCTCGGACAGGTCGACCGGGGGCGCGAGCGGGTCGGGCCCGCCCTCGTACGGGCCGTACCGGGCGTCGCGGCTGAGGCGCCGGTTCTGCCTAGCCATAGACGGCCTCGCCGCCGCCCGACTCCTTGCTGATCCGGCGGGCCAGGAAGAGTCCTTCGAGTGCGAGTTCGATCGCGCCGGCACGCTCGCCGTCGTCGGTCGCACCGAGGCGCTCGCACACCTGGTCGTACAGGTCGGACTCGCCGATCGACGGCAGTCCCTCGAGGAACGCCCGCGCGCTGACCTGCTCGCCGGTGGTCACCATGGTGCCGCCGTCGAGGGCCTCGATGAGCACGTCGAAGTCGAGCCCCCGGAAGCGGGAGCGGACCGTCTCGGCCGTCGCGGTCCGGAGCAGGTGCTCGAGGACCTCGTCCGCGCGGTCCTCCTCGCCGTTCTCGAACTCGATCTTGCCGCCGAGCACGTCGACCGCCGTCTCGAGGTCGATCGGCCGGGCCACGGCGTGCTCCTCGCCCTGCCGTGCGGCACGGTGCACGGCCGCCGCGGCGATCGTCTCGGCACCGGCGATCGCGAACCGGGCGCTGACACCGCTGCGCTGGTCGACCGCGCTGGACTGCCGGAGCGCACGGGTGAACCGCGCGAGGATCTCGACCAGCGCGTCCGGCACGTCGGCGGTGAGCTGGGCCTCCTGGCGGATGACGGCGACCTCGTCGGCGAGCTCGATCGGGTAGTGCGTGCGGATCTCGGCGCCGAAGCGGTCCTTGAGCGGCGTGATGATCCGGCCGCGGTTCGTGTAGTCCTCGGGGTTCGCGCTGGCGACGACGAGCACGTCGAGCGGGAGGCGCAGCACGTAGCCGCGGACCTGCACGTCGCGCTCCTCCATCACGTTGAGCATCGCGACCTGGATGCGCTCGGCGAGGTCGGGCAGCTCGTTGATCGCGACGATGCCGCGGTGGCCGCGGGGGATCAGCCCGAAGTGGATCGTCTCCGGGTCGCCGAGGCTGCGGCCCTCGGCGACCTTCATCGGGTCGACGTCGCCGATGAGGTCCGCGACGCTCGTGTCCGGCGTCGCGAGCTTCTCGACGTAGCGCTCGTCACGGTGGCGCCACGCGACGGGCAACGCGTCGCCGAGCTCGGCAGCGCGGCGGATGCTCTCGGTCGTGATCGGGTCGAACGGGTGCTCGCCGAGCTCGGAGCCGTCGATGACCGGCGTCCACTCGTCGAGCAGGCCCTGCAGCGAGCGGAGCAGGCGGGTCTTGCCCTGCCCGCGTTCACCGAGCAGCACGAGGTCGTGCCCGGCGATGAGCGCACGCTCGAGCTGGGGGACGACCGTGGTCTGGAAGCCGTGCAGGCCGGGCCAGGGGTCGCGGCCCTCGCGGAGGGCCTGGAGGAGGTTGTCGCGGATCTCGGCGCGGACCGACTTCTGGACGTGTCCAGCAGCGCGGAGCTCGCCGACCGTGCTCATGGTTGGTCGGGTCACGCTTCCGACGGTACGCCCGCGCACCGACACGGCGGACGGGAGGCGCGTGGCGGGCCCGCCACGCGCCTCCCGTCCGCTTTCACTGCACTTCCCTGAACCTGTGAGGCCGTAAAGCTGCGACTGATCTGGCAACCCGCCTTGAGAACCCGGAGTACGTTCCGCCCTCGTGAGCAGTGCGACGAACGGGGCGATCACGAGCCTGGTCCCCGCCAGGATGGACAGACTGCCGTGGACGCGGTTCCACTGGAGCGTGGTGGTGGGGCTGGGGGTGTCGTGGGTCCTCGACGGCCTCGAGATCCAGATCGTCTCCAACGCAGGGTTCCAGGCGGACCTGCACCTGTCGACGCAGCAGGTGACGCTGCTCGGCACGATCTACCTGGTCGGCCAGGTGGTCGGGGCGCTCGTGTTCGGGCGCATGTCCGACCGGCTCGGGCGCCGGAAGCTCTTCATCCTCACGCTCGCGATCTACCTGATCGGTTCCGGCATCGCCGGGCTCGCGCAGGACTTCTGGTTCCTCGCGGCCTTCCGGTTCGTCGCCGGGCTCGGCATCGGCGGTGAGTACGCGGCGATCAACTCGGCGATCGACGAGCTCATCCCGTCGAAGTACCGCGGCCACGTCGACATCGCGATCAACGGCACCTACTGGGGTGGCGCGGCGCTCGGCGCCTTCGCGAACATCTACCTGCTCGACACCGCGAACTTCTCGGAGGACATCGGCTGGCGCATCGGGTTCTTCCTCGGGCCGGTGCTCGGCATCGCGATCATCTTCCTGCGACGCCACATCCCGGAGAGTCCGCGGTGGCTGATGACCCACGGCCGCGAGGACGAGGCCGAGCGGACGGTCTCGGAGATCGAGGACTCGGTCGAGCGCTCGACCGGGCAGCGGCTGCCCGAGGTGGACCGGTCGAAGGCCCTGACGGTGACGCCGCTCGACAAGGTCGGCTTCCTCACGATCGCGCGCGTGCTGCTCAAGCAGTACCCGACGCGCACGCTCGTGGGCGCGACGATGATGATCACGCAGGCGTTCCTCTACAACGCGATCTTCTTCACGTACGCACTCGTGCTCACGAACTTCTTCGGGCTGAAGACCGCGGAGACGTCGATCTACTTCTTCCCGTTCGCCATCGGCAACCTGCTCGGCCCGATCATCCTCGGTCGCTTCTTCGACACCTGGGGTCGCCGGCAGATGATCTTCCTGACGTACCTGGTGTCCGGGCTCGTGCTCGCGACATCGGCGTTCCTGTTCCGCGCCGACGCGATCAGTGCCACGGTCCAGGTCGTGTTCTGGTGCGTGTCGTTCTTCTTCGCCTCGGCCGGGGCGTCGAGCGCGTACCTGACGGTGAGCGAGATCTTCCCGCTCGAGCTGCGGTCGCAGGCGATCTCGTACTTCTTCGCCCTCGCGCAGATCTTCGGTGCCGTGGCACCCGCGATCTACGGCGCCTTCATCGGGGACGGGTCGTCGCGTGAACCGCTCTTCTGGGGGTACCTGCTCGGCTCGGCGGTGATGATCGCCGGCGGGGTGGTCGCGCTCGTGTTCGGCGTGGACGCGGCGCGCAAGGGCCTGGAGGACATCACCCAACCGCTGTCGGTCCTGACGGAGTCGAGCAAGAAGTAGCATTTCGTACTCAGAATGTTCTGCGACGAGGGTCCCGCGCTGGGACCCTCGTCGCATGTCCTTCCTCCACAGGCCGACCGCAACCGTCCCGGTCCACGGGTCACCCGATGCCGCACGCACTGGTGGTCGTCGTGCTTGAGCCTGGGTGGATGGACCACGCACCGACAGCAGCCTCCGGGGGGAACGGCGACCCCACCGGCATCCAGCGCGGGCTGCTCCGGGACGCCGTCTTCCTGAAGCTGCTCGAGAACGTGCTGCGCGGGGTGTACCGGAAGGGGCAGCGGCTCCGGCTCGACGACATCGCCCGGGACATGGGGGTGTCGCGGACGCCGGTGCGCGAAGCCCTCGTGCCGCTCGAGTCGCTCCGGCTCGTCAGCGTGCAGCGGTACGTCGGGGTCGTCGTGGCGCCGTGGACGGTCGCGCAGATGGTCGAGCGGCTCCGGCTCGCCCGTGCCGTGCTCGGTGACCCGCCCGTCGGCGGTCCCGCGGAGCCCGGTGCGTTCGACGCGTGGCTGCTCCGCGACTGCCGGTCCGAGGCCGGGGCGCTCGTCGAGCTCGGCACGTGGTGCCTGCGGCGGCGCGGGTCGATGGTGAGCGCCGACTGGCTGTTCGCGCAGCGGCCCGTGCTCGACACGTTCTTCACCGACGACGTCGCGGCGGCGAACGGGATCGATGCCGTGGTCGGGCGACGGGTCCGGGCCGAACGGGTCGAGCGTGCGGTCTCGGCTGCCGAGCGGGACGACCTCGACGGGTGTGCCGCGGCGCTGGTGGAGCTCGCGTCGGACCTCATCGCGTTGCCGGGGCGGTTCCGTTCGGTGGCGTGAGGAGGGCGGCGGTGTGCGCGAGGACTGCGGCGACGGGGGCGCGCTTCTCGGCTGTGTGCAGCCGGCCGAGCGGGAGCGCGGGAGGTTGTCCGGCGTGCTGCTCGCGCGTGCTGCGCCCGCCGTGAGGAGCGCCCCGAGCTCGTGCGGAGCACCCAGAGCGGGGGCGCGGACCGGGTCCGCGCCCCCTGGCCGTCCCCGTCCCGGCGCCGCGATCGGGTGCGCGGGGCTCGGGTCGCGTGGGAACGACGTCCGGTGCTGTGTCGCGACTGCGGGGGAACCCCGGAATGTGATGGTCGCGGCTCGATGAGACTACGGACCGGGGTACGTCTCGACAACCCCCTCGTGTCCCCACTTGAGGGGACCGGCGGGATCGAGAGGTGCGGCGGTGCGTCCGGCGGTTGTGGTGCGGCGGTCTCTCGGCCGTGTCACCGGGTCGAGAGGACGCCCGTCCTCCTGTATGGTGGGGTGAGCGTTCGCGAGAGCGCACGGAGACGTCGCATAGTCCGGCCGAGTGCACCACCCTGCTAAGGTGGAGTCCCCTTTGAGGGGACCGAGGGTTCAAATCCCTCCGTCTCCGCACATGACGAAACCCCCGCCTCAGCGGGGGTTTCGTGCGTCCGGGCCGCTCCCGGTCGTGCGGGTCCCGCGCGGTGCAGCGGAGCGTCCCGACCACCGCCGGCCGACGGGCGGACGTGACCGGCGCCTGCCGGCCGGTGGTCCGACCGCCGCCGGCCGACCGGCGGACGTGACCGGCGCCTCCCGGCCGGTGGTCCGACCACCGCCGGCCGACCGGCGGACGCGATCCGCGCCTCCCGGCCGTCCCGCGACGACCGTCGCGCTCCCGGACACCTGCCTGTCGGCGTACCGGTGGCTGTCACCGCCCCGATGTAGCATCACCGGACCTGTCCCGAGACGAGGAGGCCCGCGTGCCGGACCCGACCGACCCCGCCTTCCCGATCGAGCACGTCCGCGCAGTGGGCGACGACATCGTCGAGTCGGTCTCCACCGTGGTCGACGGCAAGGTCGAGGCGATCCGCACCGCGCTGACGGTGATGCTCGCCGAGGGGCACCTGCTCGTCGAGGACGTGCCGGGCGTCGGCAAGACCGTCCTGGCCAAGGCGCTCGGCGCATCGGTCGGCGGGACCGTGAACCGCATCCAGTTCACCTCGGACATGCTGCCGTCCGACGTGACGGGCGTGAACGTCTTCGACCAGTCGTCGGGCACCTTCCGGTTCTCGCCGGGGCCCGTGTTCGCGAACGTCGTCATCGGCGACGAGATCAACCGCACGAGCCCGAAGACCCAGTCGGCACTGCTCGAGGCGATGGCCGAGGCGCAGGTCACGGTCGACGGCGTGACGCGACCGCTCGACTCACCGTTCATGATCGTGGCGACGCAGAACCCGATCGACATGGAGGGCACCTACCCGCTGCCCGAGGCGCAACGCGACCGCTTCATGGCCCGGATCACGATGGGCTACCCGAGTGCCGACGCGGAGCGCCACATGCTCGCGAGCCGCGGGACCCGCGACCCGTTGACCTCGCTCCGGCCGATCGTCGACGTCGCGACCCTGCGTGCCGTCGTGCACGCGGTCCGCGGTGTCCACGTCGCCCCCGACGTCGAGGCGTACATCGTCGCGATCGTCCGGGCCACGCGGACCCATCCCGACCTGCTGCTCGGCGCGAGCCCCCGGGCGACGCTGCACCTCGCCCAGGCCGCCCGCGCGCACGCCGCCCTGCTCGGACGGCCGTTCGTCACCCCGGACGACGTCGCGCACCTCGCGCCGGTGATCCTCGCGCACCGACTCGTGCCGGTCGCCCGCGGCCTCGGCGGGAGCGGCGACGACACCGCCCGCGACATCGTGGTGCGCGTCGTGTCGGAGACCGCCGTGCCGTTCACGGCGGCGCCGGTCCGCTCCTGATGTCCCGCCCCGACGGGCCGTCCGCGGTCGCCCTGCGCTCCGGGGCCGTGCGGTCGTGGGGGACGCGGTACGGCCGGCGCGGGCTGGCGCTGCTGCGGCGGACGCCGTTCCCACGGCCGACCGCCCGCGGGTGGACCGTCCTCGGGTCGGGCGTCGCGCTCGTCGGCGGCGGCCTCGTCTCGAGCACGAGCGTCGCGGTGTCCGCGGGGCTGCTCCTGCTCGTCCTGCTCGTGCTCGGCGTCGTGATGGCGCTCGTCGTCGCCGCACCGCTGCGCGCGACCCGGACCACCGCGCGGGGCATGGTCCAGGTCGGCGAGGTGCACCGCGAGCGGATCACGCTGCGCGGGACCTCGCTGCCGATCGGCCCCCGCTCCACGCTCCTCGTCCGGGAGCAGCTCGACGACGCGTTCGCGAGCGTGTCCGACGCCGAGGTCCTCGCGCTCGTCGGACCGAACGTGCCGCCGGCCGTGCTCGACGTCGAGGCGCTCGCGGTGCACCGCGGCCGTGCGGTCGTCGGCCCCGTGACGATCCGCGTCGAGGACCCGTTCGGCCTGCTCCGCATCGACCGTCCCGTGGTCGCCGCCGAGGAGGTCGTGGTCGTCCCCGCGTCGACCCCGCTCGGCGCGATCGACACGGGTGCCCTCGCGGGTGCGGTGTCCGCCGACGAGGGGCGCGTCGGTCAGGGCGGCTCCGCCGACGACAGCGAGCTCCGGCCCTACCGGCAGGGTGACCCGATCCGCCGCGTGCACTGGGCACAGAGCGCGCGCCGCGGCGAACTGCACGTGCGGCAGACCAGCCAGGCGCAGCCGCCCGAGGCCGTCATCGCCCTCGACGTGCGGCGGGAGTCGTACCAGAGCCTCGGTCGCGACGACCTCGCTGAGCTCTCCGACCTCGGCGGCGACGCGGCCTTCGAGCACGCGGTCGTGGTGGCGGCGAGCGTCGCGCGGGCGCTGAGCGCACGGACGTCGCGGGTCGTGCTCGTCAGCGACGCCCCGGACGGCCGCTCGCGCCACGCGGGCGACGCGGGTGGCCTCACCGACGTGCTCGTCGGGCTCGCCGACGTGCGGGTGCGGTCCGACGCGCGCGACGTGGCCGAGGTGCTGCCCGACGTCCGCGGGCGGGACGTGCACGGGATGACCGCCGTCGTCACCGGGCGGATCACCGCCGAGCAGGCGGCCGAGCTCGTCTCGCAGACCAGCGGGTCGAGCCGTGGCATCCTCGCGACGATCGTGCCGCCCGAGCCGGCGGTGCGGGGGATCCTCGACCGCGGTGGGTGGCGCACCCTGGTCGTGCCGGTCACCGGTGCCCGTGCACCCGGGAGCCTCCGGTGAGCGGGGAGCGAACCACAGGCGGGGGACGTCCGGGGCGCGGGCCGTCCGTCGCTGACCGGGACGGTGTCGGCGGCCGCGGTCCCGGGACCGGGTCCGGACCCGGCGGCCCTCGTCGCGACCGTGCCGTCGACCGACCCGACGCACCGAGCGCCTGGCTCGTCGCGCTGGCGCCGGTCCCCGTGCTCGTCGCCGCCCTCGCGATGCGTCCGCTCGTGCAGGGGATCGGGTGGTGGCTCTCCGGTGTGGTGTTCGCCGCCGTGCTCGTCGCAGCGCTGTTCACCGTTCGCCGTCGCGCCCCCGGCGTCCGCTTCGTCGTGCTCGTCGCGGTCCTCGTCGCCGGGTCCTGCGCCGCCGCGGTCCTGAACGACGTGCACCCGCTCGGGTGGCTCGACCGGCAGGGGGCACTCGGCGAGGCCATGGCGGCCATCCGGCTCAACCCCGCGCCGCTGCCGCAGACCGACGCGATCCGACTCGTCGTGACGATCGCGATCGGGTGGGTCGCGGGCGTCGCGCTCTTCCTCGCGGCCATCGCACCGACCGTCGCGCTCGCCGCGGTCCCGGCGCTCGTCGTGCTCATCGTGCCCGGCGTGATCACCGGGCAGCCCGCACCGGCGGTCCTCGTGGTCCTGGTCGGGATCGCCTTCCTCGCGTTGCTGTGGCTGTCGGTACGACCCGTGCAGCGAGCGTTCCCCGCTGCGGTGGTCGGCGCCCTCGGCCTGGTGGTCGCGGTCGGCCTCCCCGCCGTGGTGCCGCTCAACGCGGGCTGGTTGTCGGGCGTCACCGGGTCGCTCCAGTCGCCGATCCAACCCGGACGTCCCGGGACGCTGCTCGAACTCGGGCAGGACCTGCGCCAGCCGAACGAGCTCGAGGTGCTGCGCTACCGCTCCGCCGACGGCCGCCCGGAGTACCTCAAGCTCGCCGACCTCGACGAGTTCGGCACGGGCGACTGGGTCCCGACGGTGACCGACGCGAGCACCTCGTCCACGGCCGACCGGCAGCGGTACGCCCTCGGGGTCAACCCGCGGCTGGCGAACCGCGGCGACGTGACGATCCGCATCACCGGACTGTCGAGCAACTACCTGCCCGTGCCCGCCGGTGCCATGTCGCTCACGTCGCAGTCGACGAACCTCGACCTGGCGCAGTGGCGGTGGATGGGGGACTCGAACACCGTCCGGTCGACCGGACCGACGACGCAGCGCGGGTCGACGTACGAGGTCTACGGTGCGTCGACGTCGTCCGGCGAGTACCTCGACACGATCGCCGAGTCCGGCCTGCTCGGTCGCGCCGACGGCCGGGGCTTCGAGACCCCGAGCCGCGCTCAGCTGAAGACCGACCTGGCCCTGCCGAAGGACCTGCCGGAGGACATCCGCTCCGCGGCACAGCGCGTCGCCGGCAGCGGGTCGAACGACTACGAGGAGGCCCGGGCACTCGAGCAGTGGTTCCGCAGCGACCTGTTCACCTACTCGGAGACCGCCCCGGTCGAGCAGGGCTACGACGGCGACAGCATGGACGTGATCGACACGTTCCTCAAGGTCCGCGAGGGCTACTGCGTCCACTTCGCCTCGTCGATGGCGGTCATGGCCCGCACGCTCGGCATCCCGTCGCGCATCGCGGTCGGGTACCGGGCGAGTGGCGACCGCACCGAGGACGGCGAGTACACGGTGTCGAACCGGCAGCTGCACTCGTGGCCGGAGCTCTACATCCGCGGCGCCGGGTGGGTCTCCTTCGAGCCGACCCCCGACTCGGACGCCGCCGCGCAGCCGTCCACCGGTTCCTCGGCCACGCCCGCACCGGCCGACCCGGAGACGCCGTTGCCCGCGCCCGGCCAGACCGCCCCGGCGGAGGCCACCCCGACCCCGACCGCCTCGGCCTCGGCGGCCCCGGGTGCGACGGCGTCCGGCAGCGGTGGCGGAGGGTCCGGTCCGGCAGGACTCGTGGTCGGGCTCGTCCTCGCGCTCCTCGTGCTCGCCGCGCCCGCCGTGGTCCGGGTCACACGGCGACGGCGACGGCTCGCAGCGATCCGAGCCGGTCGCGCTCCGGCTGCGCACGCGTGGCGCGAGGTCCTCGACGACGTCGCCGACCACGGCTTCGCGCCCGGCTTCGCGCCGCCCGGCGACGCCGCCGCGGCCGCCCGCACCGCACGCGCGGTCCTCGGCCGGTTGGCGCCGAGCATGCCGGTCACGGTGCTGCCGCACCTCCGTGCCGTCGTCGACGCGGTCGACACGGAGCGGTTCGCGCCAGACGGGGCAGCTGCGGTGGACGTCGGTGCGGTGCACCGGGCCGTCCTGGAGGCGCGGATCGCCCTGGACGCGTCGGTCTCCCGTGGGCGCGTGGCCCGGGCACGGCTGCTCCCGCCGAGTCTGCTGCCGTCGTCGGCGTGGTCGCACGAGGGGCGGCGGAGCCGCCGCACCGCGTAGCGGCGGCGCCCGCCCGCCGCGGCACCCGCCGCTGCCGACGCCGATCGGCGCCGCGCACAACCGGAAGCACGTCGCGCCACGGAATTTCGTGGTGCGAGGTGCTTTCCGTTGTTCGCCGCGTAGCGGCGGCGCTCCGCTGTCGGCGCGCTGCGCGCCGCGCGCGCAAGCGAAAGCACGTCGCGCCACGGAATCTCGTGGTGCGAGGTGCTTTCCGTTGTTCGCCGCGCAGCGGCGGCGGCGCTCTGCTGCCGGCGCGCTGCGCGCCGCCCGCGCAGGCTGCGCGCGCGACGCGCGCACAAGCGGAAGCAGGTCGCGCCACGGAATCTCGTGGCGTGAGGTGCTTTCCGTTGTTCGCCGCGTAGCGGCGGCGGCGCTCCGCTGTCGGCGCTGCGACCGCGCTGCGCGCCGCCTGCGCGCGCGACGCGCGCGCAAGCGGAAGCAGGTCGCGCCACGGAATCTCGTGGTGTGAGGTGCTTTCCGTTGTTCGCCGCGTAGCGGCGGCGGCGCTCCGCTGTCGGCGCTGCGACCGCGCTGCGCGCCGCCTGCGCGCGCGACTCGCGCACAAGCGGAAGCAGGTCGCGCCACGGAATCTCGTGGCGCGACGTGCTTTCGGTTGTTCGCGGCGCAGCGGCGGCGTCCCGCCGCGCGGCGCCGCGCGCCCCGCGGCGCCAGCCGCCGCCGCCGACGTCGTCAGCGCGGCCGGATGACCGCCTCGACCACGGCGGCGATGACGTCGCCCGGGTCGACCCCGGGCAGCGCGGGCTCGTCGAACACGATCCCGACGTTGGCGGCGACGAGCAGGACGGCGAGGTCCTCCCGCGGCATCCCGGCATCGACCTCGGGGTGCGCGTCGAACCACAGGTCCACGAGGCCGAGCACCCCGTCCTGCAGCTCGCGCCGCTGCCGGACGAACTCGGGCGTGAACTCGGGGTGCTGCACGGCGTAGCCCCGGAACTCGGCGAGCAGCGCGAACTGGGCGCGCTGGTCGTGCCGGCCGAACGCGGCGCGGACGACATCGCCGAGGCGTGCCGCCGTGACGTCGACCTGGACGACCTCCTGCAACGACGCGAGCACGCGGTTCGTCTGGCGCTGCATGACCGCCGCCACGAGGTCCTGCTTCGACGCGAAGTTCGAGTAGACCGCGCCCTTGCTGAACCCCGCGCGCGCGGCGACGTCGTCGAGCCGGGCCCCGGCCAGGCCGGACTCGGCGAAGACCTCGGCGGCGGCCACGAGCAGGCGCTCCCGCACCTCGGCGCGCGGGGTCCGCGGGGTGGATGTGGCGTCGTCGCGCATCTGATCCTGGTTCGTGATCGTCGTGGCGGTGCGGGGCAGAGCTGGTCGGGTGCGATCCCCGCGCTCGGTGGTGGCGTGCGCGGTCCGTCGGGGACCGTCGCGCCGCGCGCTGATCCCGCGCGGCACCGACCTGGTCCCCGACCTGACGTCCGTGTGGCGGACCGGCACGTTCGGGTCGTGTCGGTGCGTCAGCGGGCGGCGGTCACCGGGTCGATACCCGGCGGTACCGATGCTACTGCCGGGGTGGCAGCGGAGACAGGTTCAGCTGCCGGAGTGCGTTTCCTGGTCGGTCGGACCGCCCTCGGCGCCACGACCCCGACCGGCTGCGTCGCCCCGACCGGCTGCGTCGCCCCGACCGGCCGCGTCGCCCCGACCGGCCGCGTCGCCCCGACCGGCCGCGTCGCCCCGACCGGCCGCGTCGCCCCGACCGGCCGCGTCGCCCCGACCGCCCGCGTCGCCCCGCGCGCCCGAGTCGCCCTGACCGCCCCAGGACCCACCTCCGTCGACCGTCGCCACCGTCCCGGTACCGTCCCCGCCCCGCTCGCTGTGGACGCTCCCCGCCCCTGCACGCCGACCCGGCCGCCGCAGCAGCCGGATCGCGTCCGGCCGCAGCCGCCGACCCCGTTGCAGCAGCGACCCGAGCGTGGACTTCGGCTGCCAGTCGCGGCCGTTCGGCAGCCCCCAGCCCCGGCGGACCGCGCCGTAGCGCAGCCCCAGGGACAGCACGATCGCGGCGATGATCCCGATCGTGGGGGAGCCGAGGTGCGACGCGACGACCATCACGGCCGACGCGGCGACGGCGACGGTCGCGTACAGCGCGTTCCCGCCGAACACCGCCGGCACACGGCGGAGGAGCATGTCGCGCATCGCTCCGCCGCCGACCGCGGTGATCGTCCCCATGATGATCGCGGCCGGCCACTCGAGCCCGGCGTCGAAGGTGCGCTGCACGCCGACGACCGCCCAGAAGCCGATGACCGCGGCGTCGAGCACGGTGAACAGGCGGTCCCACGTGAGCTCGGAGAACGACACGAGGAACGCGATGAGCGCGCCGACGATCGCGACCGGCACGTACAGCGGGTCGACGAGCGCGACCGGGGGACCGTTCTGCAGCAGGGTGTCGCGGAGCATGCCGCCGCCGAGGCCGGAGACGAAGCCGACGACGAGGAACCCGAACAGGTCGAAGTCCATGGTGCGGGCGAGCGATCCACCGAGCAGCGCGGACGCGAACACGCCCGCGAGGTCGAGGACGTTCGTCACCGACGCCAGGCCCTCGGGGGTGAGCAGGTTCATGAGAACAATCAAACCCCACGGGCCGCAGGTGGCGGATCGCGGTGCGGTTAGGTTAGCCTCACCTACGCCATGATCGCCACACTCGTCATCGGCCTCCGCGAAGGCCTCGAAGCGACGCTCATCGTCGGCATCATCGCCGCGTTCCTGCGTCGCAACCGCGCGCCGCTCGCCCCGATGTGGGCCGGGGTCGGCCTCGCCGTCGCGCTGAGCATCGCCGTGGGCTTCGGCCTCCAGGCCGTCGAGCAGGCGCTGCCCCAGGCCCAGCAGGAGGGCATGGAGACCGTGATCGGCGTCGTCGCCGTGGTCTTCGTCACCGGCATGATCGTGTGGATGCGGACGCACGCCCGCACCCTGTCGCAGGACCTCGAGGCGAGCGCGACCGCCGCCCTCGGCCGCGGCACCGCCTGGGCACTCGCCGGCATGGCGTTCCTGGCCGTCCTCAAGGAGGGCTTCGAGACCTCGGTGTTCCTGCTCGCCACGTTCCAGGCGTCCGCGGACACCGGCACGGCGGCCCTCGGCGCGGTCATCGGCATCGCCGTCGCGGTCCTGGTCGGCTACGGCATCTACACGGGCGGCGTCCGGCTCGACCTCCGCCGCTTCTTCACCGGCACGGGCGTCTTCCTCGTCTTCGTCGCGGGCGGCCTCGTGCTCACCGCGATCCGGCACGCGCACGAGGCCGGGTGGATCGTGATCGGCCAGCAGCGCACGGTCGACCTCGGGTGGCTCGCGCCGAACGGTTCGCTCCGCGGCGCCCTCGTCACGGGCGTGCTCGGCATCCCCGCGGACCCGCGGGTGATCGAGGTGCTCGGCTGGGTCCTCTACGTCGTCCCGGTCCTCGCGATCTCGCTGTGGCCGCGGGCATGGCGCCCCGCGCCCGCTCGCGTCCCGCGGCTCCGAGCGGTCCTCGCCGCCGCCTTCGCCGCGGCCGCCGTCGTGCTCGCGGTCGCCGTCCCGTCCGGGACCGGACCCGACGTGCCGCGCACGGTCGCCGTCACCGGCGACGCCACGTCGGTCACGGCGTCCGTCGACGGTGCGGCGGCGGTCCTCCGCGTGGCCGGGAGCGGCCGGGAGGCGCGGCTCACCCTGCCCGCGTCGGCCCACCGCCGCGTCGCCCGCGCGGGCACCACCGCGGACCAGTGGCAGGTGACCGAGGACGTCCCGTCTGCGGACCGGCCGACCAGCCTGACGCTCGACCAGCTCGTCGGACTGTTCGGGCGGGTCCCGGTCGGCGTCTCGCCGTCGACGAACCCCGGCCCGTTCGCCGCCACCTGGACCGTCCGCGCGAGCACGACCCTCACGACCGTCGCGGGGGGCGTCCTGGACGCGACCCGCTCGGAACGCGACGTGCTCACGCTGCGCGGTGGGGGCCTCCCGGCCGCTCGGACGACCACGCTGGAACGCGACGTGTGGGCCGTCCCCTCCGCGACGGCGGACCGCACGGCCGCGGCCGTCGCCGCCGCACAGACCCGCGCTGCCGAGCTCCGGCTCTGGAACGCCTGGCTGCCGATCGCCCTGCTCGTCGCCGCTGCCGCCCAGGCCGCGCTCGCGGTGCGCGACCGACGCCGCCTCCCCGCCCCCACGACCACCACCCCCGGAACCGACCCGTCGCGCGGACCGCCCGCCGACGTCCCTGCAAGGAGCCTCGACCATGCCGTTCGGTAGGACCGTCCGACCCCTGATCGCCCTCGGTGCCCTCGGCACCGTCACCGCCCTCGCGCTCACCGGCTGCGCCGCGAGCACCCCCGCCGACGACGCCACCGGCGGCACCGGGAAGGTCTCGCGCGTCACCATCACCCTGACGAACGACGGTTCCGACGCCTGCGCCGTGTCGACCACGAAGGTCCCCGCGGGCCCCGTCACGTTCCGCGTCGAGAACCAGAGCTCGACCGCGATCACCGAGGTCGAGCTGCTGCAGGACCAGCGGATCCTCGGCGAGAAGGAGAACCTCGCGCCCGGTCTGGCCCCGGTGACCTTCACCGCGACGCTCACGGGTGGGAAGTACCAGGTGTACTGCCCCGGGGCGACCGAGGAGCTCACCGACTTCACCGTCACCGGCAAGGCCGCCGCGACCGCGGGGAGCAGTGCCGCGGCCCTGCTCGCCGACGGTGCGAAGGGCTACGCGACGTACGTCGACGGCCAGGTCACCGACATGGTGACCGCCGTCCAGCAGCTCCAGGCCGACGTCGACAAGGGCGACCTCGAGGCGGCGAAGCGGGACTACGCGGCTGCCCGGCCGTTCTACGAGCACGTCGAGAGCGACGTCGACGGCTTCGTGAAGAAGGGGCACAGCGCGACGGACAACGCCGGCAACCTCGACTACCTCGTGGACATGCGTGCGTCGAACCTCGATGACGCCGTGGGCTGGAGCGGCTTCCACGCCGTCGAGAAGGACCTGTTCCAGGCCGGTGCGATCACCGCGTCGACGAAGCAGACCGCGGCGGACCTGACCGAGAACGTGCAGCTCCTCGCGAAGCTCGTGCCGACGCTGCAGTACAAGCCCGAGGACCTGGCGAACGGCGCGGCCGGGCTCCTCGAGGAGGTCCAGTCGAACAAGGTCACCGGCGAGGAGGAGGCGTACAGCCACATCGACCTCGTCGACCTCGCCGCGAACGTCGAGGGCGCCCGGCAGGCCTTCGCGTACCTCAAGCCCGGCCTGACGAAGGTCGACCCGGCGCTCACGAAGCAGATCGCTGCGCAGTTCGACGCGACGAACACGATGATGGACGGCTTCCGCGACGGCAACGCCCTCGGCGGCTTCACCACGTGGGACGACGCCGCGAAGGCGAAGGACGCCAACCGCATCTCGCAGCAGGTGCAGGCGCTCCAGGACCCGCTGTCCCGCCTGGCCGAGAAGGTCGCGACCGCGTGACCGCACCGCACGTCTCCCGCCGAGTGCTCTTCGGTGCCGGCCTCGCCGCCGCGGGTGCCGGGGTCGGGGCGGCCGCCGGAATCGCCGGTTCCGCGGCCGCGACCGGGGCGGACCCGTTCCGTGCCGCGGGGAACGCCGACGAGTCGATCGACCTGTCGCAGCAGGTGCCGTTCTACGCGACCGCCGCGCGGCAGCCGCAGGGCGGCATCCGGACGACCCCGCAGCGGCACTGCGTCTTCATGGTGTTCGACCTGACCGCGTCGACCGCGACCGAGCTGCAGGTCCTGCTCGCCCGGTGGTCCGCCGCGATCGCGCAGCTGCAGGCCGGTCGGACGATCGGCAGCGTCGAGCCCGCGCACGGGAACGGCGTCGGCGCGGACACGGGCGAGGCGCTCGACCTCGGGCCCGCGTCGCTCACGGTCACGGTGGGGCTCGGTCCCGGCGTGTTCGACGAGCGCTTCGGCCTCGCGTCGAAGCGGCCCGCGCACCTCGCGGCGATCCCGACCCTGCCGAGCGACGCGCTCGAGGACGGCCTGACCGGCGGCGACCTGTCCCTGCAGGCCTGCGCCGACGACCCGCAGGTGGCGTACCACGCGGTGCGCGACCTGGCGCGCATGGCCCGCGGCACCGCGACCGTGCGGTGGACGGTCATCGGCTTCGGCCGCGCCTCGGCCGGGCCCACGCAGTCGACCCCGCGCAACCTGATGGGCTTCAAGGACGGCACCCGCAACGTCACCACCGACGAGGAGTACGACCGCTTCGTGTGGCTCGACGACGACGCCGGGTGGATGGCGGGCGGGAGCTACCAGGTCGTGCGGAAGATCCGGATGAACCTGGAGACGTGGGACGCCGACGTGGTGAGCGACCAGCAGCGCGTGTTCGGCCGGACCAAGGTCGAGGGGGCGCCGCTGTCCGGCGGGAGCGAGCACACGACGCCGGACTTCCACGCCGCCGCACACGGCGCCGGGTCGGACGGCGGGACCGCGATCGACCCGCGGTCCCACGTCGCGCTCGCTGCGCACGAGAACAACGGCGGTGTGAAGATCCTCCGTCGCGGCTACAACTACACGGACGGACTGAACCAGTACGGCCAGCTCGACGCCGGGCTGCTGTTCGCGGCCTACATGAACGACCCCGAGCACTTCACGCGGCTGCAGCGGAAGCTCGGCGCGTCCGACCGGTTGAACGAGTACGTGTCGCACATCGGCTCCGGGGTGTTCGCCGTCCCGCCGGCACCGCGGAAGGGGTCGTACGTGGGGGAGCAGCTGTTCCGCTGACGCGGGCCGCGGCGGTCCCCGCCCCCGACGTATCCTGACTCCCTGGTCCCCGCCACGGGGGACGACCCGCGCCCCCGGACCACCCGGGTCGGTGGCGGCCGGAAGGGGACACCATGAGCATGGAAGGCGCGGCCTGGAGCTCGCTCTACAAGATCTCCACCGCGAGGGACGGGAAGCACGGCTTCTCGCGGGAGTCCGTCCGGCGCATCATGACGTTCGCCGTGCCGTACCGGGCGAAGCTCGTGGTGTTCATCGCCCTGTCCGTCGTGGGGGCGTTCCTCGCGGTCGCGACGCCCGTGCTCGCCGGTCAGGTGGTCGACGTCATCGCCGCTCGTGGGGCGGTCGGCACGATCGTCTGGCTCGCGGTCGTGATCGCCCTGGTCGCGGTGGCCGACGCCGCCGCATCGCTCCTCACCCGCTGGTACTCGGCGCGGATCGGTGAGGGCGTCATCCTCGACCTCCGCACCGCCGTGTTCGACCACGTGCAGAAGATGCCGATCGCGTTCTTCACCCGCACGCGGACCGGTGCCCTCGTCAGCCGGCTCAACAACGACGTGATCGGCGCGCAGCAAGCGTTCAGCGGCACCCTGTCCGGCGTCGTGACGAACCTCGTGGCGCTGGTCCTCACCCTGGGCGTCATGCTCAGCACGTCGTGGCTCGTGACCGTGCTCGCCGTGGTGATGCTGCCGGTGTTCCTGGTGCCGGCCCGTCGGATGGGCAGCCGGCTCGCCGCGCTCCGGCGGGAGGCCGCCGACCACAACTCCGCGATGAGCACGCAGATGACCGAGCGGTTCTCGGCGCCCGGCGCCACCCTCGTGAAGCTGTTCGGCCGTCCGGACGACGAGTCCGCGGAGTTCCGGGTCCGCGCAGCCCGCGTCCGCGACATCGGGGTCCGCACCGCGATGCTGCAGTTCGTCTTCGTCACCGCGCTCGCGCTGGCGCTCGTGTACGGGCTCGGCGGGGCCCTCGCGCTCGGTGGGCAGCTGAACACCGGCGACGTGGTCACCCTCGCGCTCCTGCTCACCCGCCTGTACGCGCCGCTGACCAGCCTGGCGAACGCGCGCGTCGAGATCATGAGCGCGGTGGTGAGCTTCGAGCGCGTCTTCGAGGTGCTCGACCTCGAACCGCTCATCCAGGAGCGTCCCGACGCCGTCGTGGTGCCGGACGGCCCGGTGTCGGTGGAGTTCGACGACGTCCGGTTCGCCTACCCGTCCGCCGACAAGGTGTCCCTCGCCTCCCTGGAGGAGGTCTCGACGCTCGACACCCGGGGCGGCGACGAGGTCCTGCACGGGGTGTCGTTCCGCATCGAGCCGGGGCAGACCGTCGCCCTCGTCGGGTCGTCCGGCGCCGGCAAGTCCACGATCGCCCAGCTGCTCGCGCGCCTGTACGACGTCGACAGCGGTGCGGTTCGTCTCGCCGGGACCGACGTCCGTGACGTCACCTTCGCCTCGATGCGGCACACGATGGGCATGGTGACCCAGGACGGACACCTGTTCCACGAGACCATCGGCTCGAACCTCCGGCTCGCCCGGCCCGAGGCGACCGACGACGAGGTGTGGGACGCCGTGCGCCGTGCGCGGCTCGAGACGCTCGTCCGGTCGCTGCCCGACCAGCTCGACACCATGGTCGGGGAGCGGGGCTACCGGCTGTCCGGCGGTGAGCGGCAGCGGATGACGATCGCCCGGCTCCTGCTGGCGCAGCCGCGGGTCGTCATCCTCGACGAGGCCACCGCCGCGCTCGACTCGACGTCCGAGGCCGCGGTGCAGGCGGCCCTGAGCGAGGCGCTCGACGGGCGGACGGCGATGGTGATCGCGCACCGGCTGTCGACCATCCGCAGTGCGGACCAGATCCTCGTGGTCGAGGACGGCTCGATCGTGGAACGGGGCACGCACGAGGAACTCCTGGCACGTCGCGGCCGGTACGAGGAGCTGCACCGGACGCAGTTCGCGGTGCAGGAGCCGGACGTGGTCGCTGCGGGCACTGCCGGGGTGTCGGTCGACGCGGGGACGCCGACCACGCACTAGGCGCCGGGACCCGCCGCCGGGTGGGGTGAGTGGGTGCCCTCCGTCGTTTCCCTGGAGACGGAGGGCACCCGCGTCACGGAGTCCGACGAACGGAACCACCGTCCGGCCCTGGGAGGCGACCCGGCGCGACGCGTCGCGGTGCGACACGCCGAGCGTACCCCCGTCGTGGAACCGTCAGCAGTCCCGGTGCGATCCGCGGACGATCGGTGCGACGAGCCCGTCGTCCGACGGCCCCCCACACGGCGGACGGGCCGCCCCACCTGGGTGGGACGGCCCGTCCGCGATCGAGCCGGGAGGCGCGGTGTCAGTCCGCCTCGACGGTCGCCTCGTGCTGCAGGCGGCGACGACGCACCAGGACCATGGCGGTCGCCCCGGTCAGGAGCAGCAGGCCCGCGGCCACGCCGGCCGGCACCAGTTCGGCACCGGTCCACGCGAGGGACCCGGAACCGGTCCGCGGCACGGTGCCGCCGGCGGTGCCGGTGGTCCCGCCGCCGACGGTCCCGCCGGCGGTGCCGCCGCCGACCGTGCCGCCGGTGCCCGGGGCGGTCGTGCCGCCGCCACCCGGCGTGCCCGGGTCGACGACGGCCGCGACGGGGACGGTCACGGCGAGCGTGATCGTCTGGCCGTTCGGCAGGGTGACGACCAGCGGCTGGTCCGTCGTGGCGGTGGGAGCCACCGCTGCCCGGCTGACCGCACGCGCGGCGAGCGGCTGCTCGGTGCCCGGCTGGGCGGTCGCCCCGGGGACGGTGAACGTCAGGGTCGCGCGGCCCTGCTCATCCGTGGTGTCGACCACCGTGGTGTCGATCGGGGCAGACGCGAGTGTCGTTCCTCCGGCGCCCACCGAGACGGTGCCGCCCTGGTCGGCCGCGCTGCTGAAGGTCAGCGACGACAGGTCGATCCGCACCGGGTCGCCAGGGCGCAGTCCACCCTCGGGGACCCCGGAGACCCGGACGCCGACGGCGCGCTGGTCCTGTCGGACCGCGACCTTCGGGTTCGCAGTGAAGTACTCGACCTGTGCCTCGAGGTCGACCTTGCCGCTGTCCTGCTTCACGGCGGCCTCCTTGAACGCGCCGAAGTTGTCCCCGCCGGTCGCGAGGAACGAGTTGACGGTCACCTTGTAGGTCGTCCCGGCGACGATCGGCGTGCCGTTCAGCGTCATCGAGGTGATGCGCGACCCGGCGGCCGCGAGCGGGTCGTACGTGTAGGAGAAGCCCTCGGAGGTGCCGAGCTTGAGGAACGGGCGGCTCGAGGTCGACGGCTGCCACTGCTGCTCGAGCGCACGGCGGATCTGGTCGCCCGTCAGGTCGAGCACGACGAGCGTGTTCGCGAAGGACTGGACCGCGGCGGCCTGCTTGTAGGTGACGGCACCGGCGGTCATGTCCGCGCGCAGGCCACCGGGGTTCATGAACGCGATCTGCGAGCCCTGGCGCTGGGTCTGGGAACGCTGCACCTCGGCGACGAAGTTGCCGAGCGTCGACTCGCCGCCGCGGTTCTCGGAGCCGTTGGTCTGCACGGCGCGCTTCATGTCGCGGTCCACCGAGCCGAGGACCACGGCACCCAGCCGATCGGCCTCCTTCACCGCGGTGTCGACGGTGGCCGCCACGCTCGCGTCCGGGGCGAAGGTCCCCGCGTCGACGAGACGGATGTTCTCCGCCTTGGTCGGTCGGACGCTCCCGTCGGCAGCGACGGTGAGCTGCACGTGGCCGAGGTTGAAGCCGTACGAACCGGTCTGGATCACCGGACGCGTGCTGCCGTCGGCGAGTGTCACCTGGTGCACGTAGGTCTGGTGCGTGTGCGCCGACAGGATCGCCGAGACGTCCGGCGTCACTCCCCGGACGGCGCGGGCGAAGTCCGAACCGCCGGACAGGTCTGCGACGTTCGGCGACTCGGCCCCGTCGTGCACGAGGAGGACCAGGACGTCGGCCTCGTCGTTCGACTCGTCGCCGTCGGTGAGCTGCGCGGCGACCTTGTTCACCTCGGTGGTGATGTCGCCCATGCGCAAGCCCGCGATGCCGGCCGGGCTGACGAGGCCCTGCCCGACGAGGTCGACGGTCGCGCCGATGAACCCGACCCGCTTGCCGCTGATCTCCTGGATCGCGTAGGGGTCGAACGCCGGCTTCCCGGTCGCCGCGTCGAGGATGTTCGCCGAGACGTAGTCCCACTTCGCGTTGCGGGCGCCGTCCGGACCGATGACCCGGTCGCGCAGGTCGGTCTGACCGCGGTCGAGCTCGTGGTTGCCGATCGCGCTGACGGACAGGTCCATCTGGTTGAGGACGTCGATCGTCGGCTGGTCCTGCTGGATGAAGGACTCGAACGTCGAACCACCGATGTTGTCGCCGGAGCTGACGAACGCCGACCGCGACGGGTCGGCGCCGCGGAACCGGTCCAGTGCGCCGGCGAGGACGGCCGCGCCGGCTGCGTCGCCGTCCCGCGGCGTCGGCTTGCCGGACGTCACCGAGATGGACTGGGCGATCCGACCGTGGAAGTCGTTCACGTTGTAGAGGTCGATCGTCACGTCACCGTCACCGTCGGCGGCGAGGGCGGCGGACGGGGCTGACAGGGCTACGAGGACACCGGCGGTCGCGAGGGTCGCGGTACCGACCAGGCGTCGACGGCGTGGGGAGGTGTGGGTGTTCATCGGCGACGAACCTACGAAATCCCTCAGCAACACGCCAGGGGATGCCGCAACACGTCACGCGGAGTTCACACGGCGCCGCCCTGGCCCGCGTCCGGGGGCCAGGGCGGTGCGCGGGGTCAGTCGCGGCCGAGGGCACCCTTGACGCGCTCGACGGCCTCGGCGGCCATCGCCTTCGCCGAGTCCTTCACCACGCCGAGCTCCTGCGGGTCGCCCTTGAGCAGGCTCTTCGCGGTGTTGATCGCGTACTCGGCGGTGATGTGCGGCGGGAGCGGCGGGACGTTGCGGCTGACGTAGGCGTCGATGAGCGTCACGCCGGGGTTCGCGAACGCACGCTCGACGGCGGCGTCGACCTCGTCGTCGCTCCGGACCGCGATGCCCGTGAAGCCGAGCAGCTCGGCGTACCCGGCGTAGTCCATCGACTCGACGTCCTGCGAGCCGGACCACATCGGGTTGCCGTCCTCGGTCCGCATCTCCCACGACACCTGTCCGAGGTCGTCGTTGTGCACGACGACGATGACGAGCTGCTGGTTCGGCCACTGCGCCATGTACTTCTTCACGGTGATGAGCTCGTTCATGCCGAGCATCTGGAACGCGCCGTCGCCGATCGTGCAGACGGCCGGTGCGTCCGGGAAGGCGAACTTGGCGGTCACGGCGTACGGCATCGCCGCGAGCATCGTCGCCAGGCGGCCGGACATGTCACCGTGCATGCCGCGGCGGAGCCGGATGTGGTGGCCGTACCAGTCGGCGGTCGTGCCGGCGTCGCACGTCACGGTGACGCCCTCGGGCAGCCGTTCGTTCACGGCGCGGATCACCCGTCGGGGGTTCACCCCGTCGCTGTAGTGCACCTCGGCCTGGCGGTCCATCTCGGCTTCCCACTCGCGCATCTCGCCGGCGAGCTTGTCCTGCCACGCGGTGTCGGGGTCGCCGTGCAGCAGGGGGAGCACCGCCTCGAGCGTCGACCCGACGTCACCCCACAGGTTGAGCTCGGTCGGGTAGCGCAGGCCCATCATCTCCGGCCGGATGTCGACCTGGACGCCGCGCGCCTGACCGCTCGCGGGCAGGTACTCGCCGTACGGGTAGTTCGTCCCGAGGAGCACGATCGTGTCGCACTCCTTGATCTGCGTCAGGCTCGGACGCGAGCCGAGGAGCCCGACCTGCTGCGTGTGGTACGGCACGTCGGACGGCACGACGTCCTTGCCGCGCAGCGCCGTGATGATGCCGGCGCCGGTCTTCTCGGCCGCGGCGAGCACGAGGTCGGTGGCACCCCGGGCACCGGCCCCGACGAGGAAGGTGATGCGCTCGCCGGCGTTGAGGATCTCGGCGAACCGCGCGATCTCGTCCTGCGGCGGGGTGATCCGCGTCGACGGCGCGACGTCGCTCGACCGGGACACCCAGTGCTCGGCGGCGGGTGCCTCGTACGCCATCGCCTGCACGTCGTGGGGGAGGACCACGACGGCCGGCTGCTTGCGGAGCATCGCGGTGCGGAAGGCGGTGTCGACGACGACCCCGACGGCGTCCGGCGTGGCGACCGTCTCGACGTAGCAGGCGACGTCGGCGAACACGCGCTCGAGGTTCGACTCCTGCTGCGTGAACGACCCCATCGACGCCAGGCCCTGCTGCCCGACGATCGCGACGACCGGCTGGTTGTCCATCTGGGCGTCGTACAGGCCGTTGAGCAGGTGGAACGCTCCGGGGCTCGACGTCGCGACGCACACGCCGACCTCGCCGGTGAACTTCGCGTGCGCGGTCGCCATGAGCGCGGCGATCTCCTCGTGCGTCGGTCGGACGTACTCGAGCGCGCGCTCGCTGCCGTCCGCCTTGCCGAGGGCGCCGTCGAACGCGCCGATGCCGTCCCCGGGGTACCCGAACACGCGGGACACACCCCACGCCTTGATGCGGTCGATGACGAAGTCGCTCACGGTCTGGCCCATGCCCCCACCGTGCTCGCCGGTTCCTGTACGCGCTCAGCTCCCCGGTGCCCGCGGGTACCCGCGGAAGGCCCACGGCGCGCCCGCGGGAGGCCCACGTCGCGTCACGCCGGTGTCCCGGGTCCTACCGGATCTGCCGCCAGGCACCCTCGGCGGCGCTGCCGACCACCGCGTCGATGACCTGCGCCGCTCGGGCCCCGTCCGCGAACGTCGGCAGTCCGTCCGGCCAGGCCGAACGGTCGCCCTCGGCGCGGACCGCGGCGTAGGTGTCGGCGACGAACGCCGCGAACGCGTCGAGGTACCCCTGCGGGTGCCCCGCCGGCACGACCGCCAGACGCCGCTGGTCCGGGAAGCCCAGGGCCGGGTCGCGGACGACGATCTGCGCGCCGCGTTCGTTGCCGAACCACGCGGACTCCGGCTGCTCCTGGTCGAACGCGGCCGACCCGAGGGTGCCGTCGACCTCGAACCAGAGCCGGTTCTTCCGCCCGGCGGCGACCTGCGAGACGACGACGTTGCCGATCCGGCCGGTGGCGGTGCGGAAGGTCGCGACCGCGGTGTCCTCGGTCGTCACCTCGGCACGCTGCGAGGCGTCGGCGACCGGGTCCGGGTCGGGGGAGCCGGAGAACGACGGCCCCGAGGCCGCCGGTCGGGTCGGGTAGACGACGTCGGTCGCGGCCGAGACGGACGCGAAGGGCTCGCCCGTGACGAACTCGACCAGGTCGCACCAGTGCGACCCGATGTCCGCGAACGCCCGGGACAGTCCGCCCGCACCGGCGTCGACCCGCCAGCTCGAGGCGTCCTCGTCGAGCATCCAGTCCTGCAGGTAGTGCCCGTGCACCGCGAGCAGCCGACCGAGCTCCCCGGCGGCGACCCGGGCGCGGATCTCCCGGACGATCGGGTGGTACCGGTACACGAACGGCACCGTGGCGACGACCCCGGCCTCGTCGGCGGCGGTGACGAGCTCGGCGGCCTGCGTGGCGTCGATCGCGAGCGGCTTCTCGCACACGACGTTGATGCCCGCACGGATGACCGCGAGCGCCTGCGGGTGGTGCTGGTCGTTGGGCGTGCAGACGTGCACGACGTCGGGACGGTCGGCGATGACGTCGTCGAGCGAGGCGTACCCGCGCGGCACGTCGAGCTGCTCCGCGACCTGGTCGGACCGCGACGGCGTCCGACCGAGGACGCCGGTGACCTCGGCGCCGGCCGCACGCGCGGCGCGGGCGTGGACCCCCGCGATCATCCCGGTGCCGACCACCGCGACGCGGATGCGTCGCCCTCCGTACCCACTGCTCATGGTGCTCCTCCGCGACGGACTCGACCCACCGTACCGACGCAGCCCGGCCACGCGCCGGAACGCGTGAGTACGTTCTGGGGCATGTCGAGCCTCCAGACCAGCCTGCTCATCCTCGGAGCCAGCGGCGACCTGTCCAAGCGCCTGCTGTTGCCGGGCCTCGCCACCCTGCTGGAGGTGAAGGAGGACTGGGACGTCCAGCTCGTCGGGGCCGGTGTCGAGGACCTCTCCGACGCCGACTGGAAGGCGCAGGTGCGGACCTCCTTCGAGAACGCGCAGGCGTCGAAGAACGAGGAGGACGAGGGCGCCCACGACGGCGGGGAGCGGCTGAGCGCGCGCCTCCGGGCGGTCGTCGACGCGTCGACCTACCGCAAGGCCGACGTCACCGACGCCGACGACCTGGAGGCGCTGCTCGCCGCGTGCCACCACGACCCCGCGATCTACTTCGCGCTCCCGCCCGCGGTCACCGAGAAGAGCTGCGCCGTGCTCAAGGACCTCGACCTGCCCGCCGGCACCCGGCTCGCGCTCGAGAAGCCCTTCGGCACCGACGCCCGCAGCGCCGAACAGCTCAACGACCTGCTGCACTCGTTCCTGCCGGAGGAGCGCATCCACCGCGTCGACCACTTCCTCGGCCGGTCGACCGTGCTGAACCTGCTCGGGCTGCGGGTCGCGAACCGCATCATCGAGCCGCTGCTGTCGTCGCAGCACGTCGCCCGCGTCGACATCGTGTACGACGAGACCCTCGGGCTCGAGGGCCGCGCGCGGTACTACGACAAGGCCGGCGCGCTCGTGGACATGATCCAGAGCCACCTGCTGCAGGTGATGGCCGTCGTCGCGATGGAGGCCCCCGCGTCCATCGACGCCGACGACCTCCGCACCCAGAAGGAGCTCGTGCTGCGGGCCGTGCGGCCGTGGGGCGGCGACGTGGTCGCGGCGGGCAAGCGCGCCCGGTACACGGCGGGCACGATCGGCGACCGGTCGCTCCCGGCCTACGTCGACGAGGACGGTGTCGACCCCTCGCTCGGCACCGAGACCCTCGCGCAGCTCACCGTCGAGGTGGCGAACTGGCGCTGGGCCGGCGTGCCGTTCACCCTGCGGTCGGGCAAGGCGCTCGCGAAGCAGCGCCGCGAGATCGTCGTGACGTTCAAGGACTCCCCGCACGTGCCGAACGGGCTGACCGGGCCCGAGCGGCCGGACAAGCTGCGCATCTGGATCGCCCCGGACGAGATGCAGCTCGAGCTCAACGTGAACGGCCCCGGCGACCCGTACACGATCGACCACACCTCGCTGTCGACGACGTTCAACCCGGGGCGGTTGAGCGCCTACGGCGAGGTCCTGGCCGGGGTGCTCGAGGGCGACGCGACCCTGTCGGTGCGCGGGGACAGCGCGGTGCAGGGGTGGAAGGTCGTCGAGCCGTTCCTGCAGGCGTGGCGCTCCGGCGAGACGCCGCTCGACGACTACGCGGCCGGGTCCGAGGGGCCGGAGGGCTGGGACAACGTCGACTGCTGACGCGGTCGGGCGGGAGGCGCGTGGCGGGCTGGTGACGCGCCTCCCGTCGTGCGCGCGGTCGGACGGGAGGCGCGGTGCGGGCCCGCACCGCGCCTCCCGTCCCGTTCCTGGTCGCGCGGCGTAACGTCGCGCACCGTGAAGACCACCGACGACGTCCTGTCCACCGTCCCCGCTCCCGCCGGCTCCGACGTCCGCGTCGAGCCCGTCCGTCACGACCACGACGGCACCGCGCTCCTCGGTGTCCTGGCGAAGGACCACGCCGTGTCCGGGCCGCGTCCCGGCGTCCTCGTCGTGCACGACTGGCACGGCGTCAACGAGCACGTCGAGGCCCGCGTCACGATGCTCGCCCGGCTCGGCTACGTCGCGTTCGGCGCCGACGTCTACGGCGAGGGCGTCCGTCCCGGCGACGACACCGCGTCCGAGGTCGCCGGCTCGTTCTACCAGGACCTGCCGCTGTTCCGCGCCCGGCTCACGGCGGGGCTCGACCGGCTGCGCGAGGACCCCGACGTCGACCACTCCCGCATCGTCGTGATGGGGTACTGCTTCGGCGGCTCCGGGGCCCTCGAGCTCGCCCGGACCGGTGCCGACCTGGTCGGTGCGGTGTCGTTCCACGGCGGCCTCATCGCGCACGACCCGTCGGACGCGTCGGCGATCCGCGCGAAGCTGCTCGTGCTGACCGGCGGTTCGGACCCGGTGGTCCCGGACAGCGCGGTCACCGCGTGGCAGGACGAGATGCGCGGCGCCCCCGAGGTCGACTGGCAGGTCGTCACCTACGCGGGCGCGATGCACGCGTTCGCCGTGCCGGGCACGGACGCGCCGGACCACGGTGCGCAGTACCAGGAGCGCGCGGACCGTCGGTCGTGGCAGGCGCTGCAGGTGTTCCTCGCCGAGGTCTTCGACGAGGAGCCGACCGTCGCCTGACCCGCGCGACACGCCGAGGGGCTGCCCCGGAGGAGCTCGATTCGCGTCCGCGCCGGACCTGTTGTAGAGTCTTCCACGGCCGCAAGGCCAGTTCGGCTGGAAAGCCGGATGCGCTCGTAGCTCAATGGATAGAGCATCTGACTACGGATCAGAAGGTTGGGGGTTCGAGTCCCTTCGAGCGCACATCACTGAAGGCCCCGTCGCACTGCGGCGGGGCCTTCGTCGTTCCCGGGTGCGCCTCGCCCCGCCTCGCCCGGTTCCGCCCCGCCCCCTCGCCTCGCGGATGGAGCAGAAACCGTCGGGTGGCGGGCCTCGACCCGACGTTTCCTGCTCCATCCGGGGGTGGCCGGGGGTGGCCGGGGGTGGCCGGGGGTGGCCGGGCGAGGACGAGCGTGGACGGGAGTCGGCGGGACGCGGTCGGACGCCGACGGCCGCCGGCGGGAGGCTGTGCACCCTGCACCGATTCACGTGCCGGTAACGACGGAGTGCACGTGTCCTCGCTCCCGGGGCGCTCACTACGGTTGCTCCAACCCGGCCGCCCCGGCCGGCACCCCTTCCCCCAGGAGCACCCGATGGCCAGTGCAGCGTCAGCACCACCAGCCCCGTCCGTCGTCGTCGACGACCACTCCCTGTCCCGCGTCCCGATGTCCGCCCGCTACGGGTGGTTCCAGGTGGCGGTGCAGCGCTTCGGGCAGATCTCCGCCCTGTCCCAGTTCCTGCTCGGTGCGACGCTCGGCTTCGGGATGGGCTTCTGGGAGGCGTTCTGGGCGATCACGCTCGGAGCCGTGATCCTCGAGGTCGTGTCCGTGTTCGTGGGCGTGATCGGCATGCGCGAGGGGCTGAACACCTCGGTCATCGCGCGGTGGACCGGGTTCGGCAAGGCCGGGTCGGCGCTCGTCGGGCTCGCGATCGGGCTGAGCCTGATCGGCTGGTTCGGCATCCAGTCCGGCGTCTCGGCAGCTGGCCTCGTCGCGATCCTGCCGGTCCTGCCCGCGTGGGCGTGGTCGCTCGTGTTCGGGCTGCTCGTCACCGCCATCGTGCTGCGCGGCTTCCACTCGATGCAGTGGCTCGCGAACGTCACCGTGCCGCTGTTCCTGGTGCTGGTCGGGTGGGCGGTCGTCGTCGAGCTGAGCAAGCACTCGCTCGCCGAGCTCGCCGCGAAGGCCCCGGCCGGTCCCGAGCTGAGCTTCGTCGCCGGCACCACGCTCGTCGCGGGCGGCTTCATCGTCGGCGCCGTCATCACGCCCGACATGACGCGCTTCAACCGCTCGGTCGGCGACGTCGTCAAGCAGACCGCGCTCGGTGTCACCCTCGGCGAGTACGTCATCGGCCTCGCTGGCGTCCTGCTCGCCCACGCCGTCGGCTCCTCGGACATCACCCGCGTGATCACGTCGAGCGTCGGCTGGGTCGGCATCCTCGTGATCCTGCTCGGCACCTTCAAGATCAACGACTGGAACATCTACAGCTCGAGCCTCGGCGTCACGAACTTCATCGACGTCGTGTTCGGCAAGAAGGTGAACCGCGGTGTCGTCACGCTCGTGCTCGGTGTCGTCGGGTCGCTGCTCGCGGCCGTCGGGTTCCTCGACGCGTTCACGCCGTTCCTCATCGTGCTCGGCGTCGTCTTCCCGCCGATCGCGGGCATCATGATCGCCGAGTACTTCGTCGTGAAGCGGTGGCGCCCCGAGCTGAGCGCGAGCGAGGGCCTGCCGCCGACGAGTCCGACGTGGGTACCGGCCACCCTGGTCATCTGGGCGGTCGCCGCCGTGGTCGGGTACTTCGTCGCCGTCGGCATCCCGTCGATCAACTCGGTGGTCATCGCCTTCGTGCTGTACGTGGTCGCGGGCAAGGCCGGCTGGGTCCGTGGCCTCGGCGTCAGCCGCACCGAGGCCGCCCCGGTCGCGGCTGCCGTCCCCGCCCCGGCGACCACCGCCTAGACCCGGCGACGGTGCCGCCCGCCCCGCGCCGGCACCGTCGCCCCCGGACCGGCGGTCGGCGTCCCCCCACGTCGACCGCCACCTCCGCCCGACGGCCGCTCGGCGTCCACCAGCGACCCGCACGGCTCCGCACCACCCCGCTCCACCCCGAAGGGAACCCCATGCGCATCGGCATCGACGTCGGCGGCACGAACACGGACGCCGTCCTCATGGACGGCAGCACGGTCGCCGCGGCCGTGAAGCGGTCCACCAGCCAGGACGTCACGTCCGGGATCGTCGCCGCACTGGCCGGGCTCCGCGAGCAGCGGGCGTTCGGGTCCGAGGACATCGACGGCGTGATGATCGGCACGACGCACTTCATCAACGCCCTGATCGAGGCCCGCGGGCTCGCGCCGACCGCCGCCGTGCGCCTCGGGCTCCCGGCGACGGCCTCGCTGCCCCCGTTCACCGACTGGCCCGAGCACCTGGTCACCGCGGTGCAGGGACGGGCGTTCCTGGCGCACGGCGGCCACGAGTTCGACGGCCGGGTGATCTCGGAGCTCGACCCGGACGAGCTGAAGCGCCACGCTGCGGCGATCGGGGCCGCCGGCATCCGTTCGGTCGCGATCTCGTCGGTGTTCTCGCCGATCAACGACACGTTCGAGCAGCGCGCGCAGGAGATCCTGGCCGCGGAGCTCGGACCGGACGTCGCGTTCTCGCTGTCGAGCGAGATCGGCCGCATCGGGCTGCTCGAACGCGAGAACGCCACGATCATCAACGCCGCCCTGCGCGAGCTGGCCGACCGGATCGTCGACGGGCTGTCCGCCTCCGTCGCGTCGAGCGGCATCGACGCGCCCCTGTTCCTCAGCCAGAACGACGGCACCCTCATGGACGTCGAGTACGCCCGCCGGTACCCGGTCGCGACGTTCGCCTCCGGTCCGACGAACTCGATGCGCGGCGCCGCGGTGCTGTCCGGGTTCGACACCTGCGCGGTCGTCGACGTCGGCGGCACGACGAGCGACGTCGGCGTCCTGACCGGCGGGTTCCCGCGCGAGGCCACCGGCGAGGTCGCGGTCGCGGGCATCCGCACGAACTTCCGGATGCCCGACGTGCTGTCGATCGGCATCGGCGGCGGCTCCCGGATCCGCGAGGACGGCGCGCTCGTCGGCCCGGACTCGGTCGGCTACCGACTCACCGAGGACGGCCTCGTCTTCGGCGGCACGACGCTCACCGCCACCGACGTCGCCGTCCGCGGTGGCCGCGGCACGATCGGCGACCCGGACCGGGTCGCCGAGGTGCCCGCCGAGGTGGCCGAGCGCGCCCTCGCGGTGATCGCCGAGCGCGTGGCCGACGTCGTCGAGCGCATGCGGACCTCGTCGGCACCGCTGCCGGTGGTCGCGGTCGGGGGTGGCTCGGTGCTGCTGCCGGACACGCTGCCCGGGCTCGGCACCGTGCACCGCCCGGAGCACTACGCCGTCGCCAACGCCATCGGCGCGGCGATCGCGCAGGTCTCCGGCGAGGTCGACAAGGTCTACGCGATCACCGACGGCGGCCGTGCCACGGTGGTCGAGGAGGCGCGGCAGGAGGCGATCGACCGGGCCGTCGCCGCCGGGGCCGACCCGGCGACCGTCGCGATCGTCGACTTCGACGAGGTCCCGATCCCGTACCTGCCCGGCAACGCGACCCGCATCCGCGCGAAGGCCGTCGGCGACCTCGCACTCGGGGCCCTGGTCCGGTGAGCACGACCGCAGCGGGACCCGCGCCGACCCACGGCGCGGCACCGGCACACACCGACGATCAGGCACACACCGACGCGTCGACGCACGCCGGCGGCACGTCGGCACGCGCCGCCACGACAGCCCCCACCGTCCGCCCCCTCACGGTCGTCGACGGCGACTGCGCCGACCTCGCGCGCGGTGCCGCCGTGCTCGGCACCGGTGGCGGCGGCGACCCGTACATCGGCCGGCTCCTCGCCGAGGCCGCCGTCCGCGAGCACGGCCCGGTCACCGTCGTGCAGGTCGAGGACCTGCCGGACGACGCCGTGGTGCTCAACGTCGCGATGATCGGCGCACCGACCGTGATGGTCGAGAAGCTCCCCTCCGGCGCGCAGTTCGCCGAGGCGGTCCGCAGCCTCGCCGCCCACCTCGGCGTGACGCCCACGCACGTGGCCTGCATCGAGGTCGGCGGGGTCAACTCGACCAGCCCGATCGTCGCCGCCGCCGAACTCGGCCTGCCCCTGGTCGACGGCGACGCGATGGGACGCGCGTTCCCGGAGGTGCAGATGGTCCTGCCGACGCTCGCCGGCGTCAGCGCCACCCCGATGGCGCTCGCCGACGAGAAGGGCAACACCGCCGTGTTCAGCACGGTCGACAACCGGTGGGCGGAACGGCTCGCCCGCACCGCGACCGTCGAGATGGGCTGCTCCGCGATCACCGCGAACTACGCGATGACCGGCGCGCAGGTCAAGGAGTCGTACGTGCGCGGCAGCCTGTCGCTGTGCGTCCGCCTCGGCGAGGCCCTGGTCGCGGCGCGGGCCGCCAACGCGGACCCGGTCGCGGCGGTCGCCGCGACCCTCGGCGGCAGCGTCGTCTTCAGCGGGAAGGTCGCCGACGTGGAACGGAAGACCGTCACCGGCTTCGCGCGCGGGACCGCCCGCATCACGGGTTCCGGCGACGACACCGGACGGGAGGCGGTGCTCCGGTTCCAGAACGAGCACCTGCTGGTCGAGGTGGCCGGCTCGGTGCGCACCACGGCTCCCGACCTCATCGTCACCCTGGACGCCGAGACCGGCGAACCGATCACCACCGAGGGCCTCCGGTTCGGCGCGCGCGTCCGGATCGTCACGGCCCCCGCCGACCCGCGGTGGCACAGCCCGGCCGGCCTCGCGCTCGCCGGCCCGCGGTACTTCGGCTACGACACCCCGGCGGTCCGCCACGACGGCACCGTCAGCGAAGGAGAACAGCCGTGAGCTGGACCATCGACGTCGACGACCTGCCCGACCTCGCCCGCGGCGCCGCACTGCTCGGCACCGGCGGCGGCGGCGACCCGACCATCGGGATGCTCCTCGTCAAGGCCGCCATCGAGCGGCACGGCCCGGTGACGATCCTCGACCCGTCCGAGGTCGCCGACGACGCACTCGTCATCCCCACCGCGCAGATGGGCGCCCCGACGGTGGTGCTCGAACGCATCCCGGCCGGCCCCGAACCGCTCGGCGCCCTGCGACGGCTCGAGCAGCACCTCGGCCGCACCGCGACGGCCACCATGCCGATCGAGTGCGGCGGCATCAACTCGATGATCCCGCTGCTCGTCGGCGCCACCGGCGGGCTGCCGGTCGTCGACGCCGACGGCATGGGCCGGGCGTTCCCGGAACTGCAGATGGAGACGTTCTCGGTCTACGGCGTCCCCGGGTCGCCGCTCGCGATCAGCGACGAGAACGGCCACGGCGTCGTCATCGACACCGGGCACGACAACCGCCAGATGGAGTGGCTCGCCCGCGGCGTCACGA
>Ga0308161_1000891_pt1 | contig 40744 bp, 30 predicted proteins | sample PhyFR2_FD_201034 | JGI IMG/M metagenome (GOLD analysis project Ga0308161, IMG submission 201034) | Phyllosphere microbial communities from UC Gill Tract Community Farm, Albany, California, United States - DLSLF.R2 | ecosystem: Host-associated > Plants > Phyllosphere > Unclassified | place: USA...
ACGTGTACTACATGACTGATATTCAAACCACTTTTGCTGACCTTGGCCTGAACGCCGACATCCTTGAATCACTGAATGGCATGGGCTACGTCAAGCCCTCCCCAATCCAGGCTGAGTGTATTCCTCACCTGCTGGCGGGCCGTGACGTGTTAGGCATGGCGCAGACCGGGAGTGGTAAAACTGCGGCGTTCTCTCTGCCGCTGTTAAACAACATTGACCCTGCTGTTAAAGCACCTCAGATCCTGGTGCTGGCACCTACCCGCGAACTGGCGGTACAGGTTGCTGAAGCAGTCACTGAATTCTCTAAACACATGCGCGGCCTGAACGTGGTTGCCCTGTACGGCGGCCAGCGTTATGACGTGCAGCTGCGCGCACTGCGTCAGGGACCACAGGTTGTTGTGGGTACCCCTGGCCGTCTGCTTGACCACCTGAAACGCGGCACGTTAGATCTCTCTAACCTGCGCGGCCTGGTGCTGGACGAAGCCGACGAAATGCTGCGTATGGGCTTCATCGAAGACGTTGAAACCATCATGGCGCAGATCCCGGAAGGTCATCAGACCGCACTGTTCTCTGCCACCATGCCGGAAGCGATTCGTCGCATCACTAAACGCTTCATGAAAGATCCACAGGAAGTGCGTATTCAGTCAAGCCTGACCACGCGCCCTGACATCAGCCAGAGCTACTGGACCGCTTACGGTCGTAAAACAGATGCACTGGTTCGCTTCCTGGAAGCGGAAGATTTCGATGCGGCCATCATCTTCGTGCGTACCAAAAACGCCACGCTGGAAGTGGCCGAAGCCCTGGAGCGTAGCGGCTATAACAGCGCGGCTCTGAACGGTGACATGAACCAGGCACTGCGTGAGCAAACGCTGGAGCGCCTGAAAGATGGTCGTCTGGACATCCTGATTGCAACCGACGTTGCGGCCCGTGGCCTGGACGTTGAGCGCATCAGCCTGGTTGTGAACTACGACATCCCGATGGATGCAGAATCTTACGTTCACCGTATCGGCCGTACCGGTCGTGCCGGTCGTGCTGGCCGCGCGCTGCTGTTCGTTGAGAACCGCGAGCGTCGTCTGCTGCGCAACATCGAACGTACGATGAAGCTGACGATCCCTGAAGTAGAACTGCCTAACGCAGAACTGCTGGGTCAGCGCCGTCTGGCCAAGTTCGCCGCGAAAGTCCAGCAGCAGCTGGAGAGCAGCGATCTGGATCAGTACCGTGCTCTGCTGACCAAGATGCAGCCAGAAGATGAGCTGGATCTGGAAACCCTGGCAGCCGCACTGCTGAAGATGGCACAGGGCGAACGTCCGCTGATTCTGCCACCAGAAGCACCACGTCCGCCACGTCGCGAATACCGCGATCGTGACGACCGTGATGGCCGTCGTGACAGCCGTGAAGCGCGTTCTCCGCGTGATAGCCGTGATGGCGACCGTCCACGTCGCGAACGTCGTGACGTTGGCGAGATGCAGCTGTACCGCATCGAAGTGGGTCGCGATGATGGTGTTGAAGTACGTCACATCGTCGGCGCTATCGCTAACGAAGGCGACATCAGCAGCCGTTACATCGGTAACATCAAGCTGTTCGGCAACCACTCGACTATCGAGCTGCCGAAAGGCATGCCAGGCGATGTGCTGCAGCACTTCACCCGTACGCGTATTCTGAACAAGCCGATGAATATGCAGCTGCTGGGTGATGCACAGCCAAACGAAGGCCGTGGTGACCGTCGTCCTGCGGGCGGTGATCGTCGCAACGGTCCAGGCGCTGGTAACCGTGAAGGTGGTCGTCGCTTCTCTTCTGAGCGCCGTGAAGGTGGTCGTGAAGGCGGACGCAGCTTCAACCGTGAAGGTGGCCGCGGTCCACGTCGTGAAGATGGCGCAGCCGCTCCACGTCGTCGCGATGCATAACGTCATCCTGTCGTAATAAAAAGGGAAGCCACTGGCTTCCCTTTTTTTATGCCTGTCAGGCCCCGCCGCTGATTGTCACGCGATCGCCGCTGACCCAGGCGGACTCTTCCGACGCCAGAAACAGCGCAACCTGCGCCACATCCTCCGGCAGGCCAAATCGCCCCAGCGGCGTTGCAGCCAGCAGCTGCGCCTTCAGCTGTGGACTCATTCTCTTCGCAGCCAGCAAACCCTCTGTGAGTATCATCCCCGGCGCCAGCGCGTTCACCCGGATATGCCGGGGGCCCAGTTCGCGCGCCAGCCCCTGGGTCAGCGTATCCACCGCCCCTTTGGTCGCCGCCCAGAGGACGGAGCCGGGCGTGCTGTTTTTACTGTTCAGGGCGCTCAGGTTAATAATGCTGCCGCCGTGAGCGGGAAAGTGACGAATCGCCTCCTGACAGACCAGCAGCGTGCCGATCAGGTTAACGTTAATCTGCTGCTGCATCTCCTCCTGCGTCAGTGCCTCAAACTCGCCATGATGGAAGCAGCCCGCATTGTTCACCACAATGTCGGGTGCGCCGAAACAGGAGAGCGTCGTGGCGAAGAGGCGTTCCACCTCCCGATGCGAAGCGATGTCCGCCTGCACCGCCACGGCTTCACTGCCCAGTGCGGTGATATCGCTGACCACATCCGCAGCGCCGGCCTCATCCTGACGATAGTTCACCACGACCCGGGCGCCCGCCGTGGCAAAGGCGATCGCGATCGCCGCGCCAATGCCTTTGGATGCACCGGTCACCAGTGCGACTTTATTCTGCAGTGCCTTCATTATGTTGTTCTCCGCCGTAATGATTGCGTCGACAGACTATGCGCGCTGGTGCAGACAAGCGGGTAGCGCAATCCTGCAAGCTTTTTGCACGATCCTGCAAATCTGGGGCAACGGGACAGGCTTTCCGCTCCGCGTCAGGTACTATCAGCAGGGTGTGCGGCAGGGGAGAGCAGAATGCGCGAGAGTGACAAGTGGCAGGTGCTGGCTGAGCTGATCGACCATCATGCACCGGAAGATGGGCGGCACGGCAGTGCGATAGACTGCCTGTTCTTTGCCCGGGTTTCGGCACCGACGGAGCCGATGCACTTTGCCCAATGGGCCAGCTTTGCGCTGGTGGCGCAGGGCGGCAAGGCGCTGCATATCGGGGATGAGGTGCTGCACTACGGTCCGGGAGATCTGCTGCTGGTGACGCTGGATATGCCGGTGCGCGCCTGCGTGACCCAGGCCACGCCGGACAAGCCGAATCTGGGAATTGGCATCGCGATCAATGAGTCGCGGCTGAGGCGCTACCTCGAACAGTTTCCGCCGACGCTGCCGCTGCCGATGCCGGACAGTGAGCGCGGCGTCACCGTGCATAAGGTGTCGCCTTTGCTGGTGGATGCGGTGATCCGGCTGGTGCGCCTGCTGGATCACCCCAGCGATATCGAGGCGCTGGCCCCGCTTATCGAGCAGGAGATCTTTTACCGGCTGCTGACCGGACCGGAAGGGTCGCGGATATTGAATATGGCGCTGGCCGAACGGCCCGGCAACCGGGTGGCACAGGCGGCGCGCTGGCTGCGGGAGAATTTTCATCAGCCGCTGAAGATCGATCGGCTCGCCAGCAGCGTCGGCATGAGTGTCTCTTCGCTGCATCATCATTTTAAAGCCGTCACGGCGATGACGCCAATGCAATATCAGAAACAGCTGCGGCTCAACGAGGCGCGGCGTCTGATGCTGGTGGAAAAGCTGGATGCCGGGACGGCAGGCTATCGGGTGGGATATCAGAGCGCGTCACAGTTCAGCCGGGAGTATCGCCGCCTGTATGGGCAATCCCCGGCCAGAGACAGTCGTCAGCAGGCGGTGAGCCAGGAGAGCCTGCGCCCACCGCAAAACTAGTTACAGGCTGTTTGCCGCTTCCATCGCAATCGCAAAGGAGCGCAGGCGGGCCTCGGTGTCAAAAATCTGTCCATTGACCATGATCTCATCTGCCTGCGTTTCGCGCATCAGTGAGGCCAGACCGTGCCGCACCTTATCGGCATCGCCGACCAGCGACATGCTCAGCGCCTGCTGAACGCCATACTGTTCTGACGGCGACCAGAGGTTATCCATGTTCTCCACCGGCGCCGGTAGCGGACCCGGTTTGCCACGGCGCAGGTTGATAAACTGCTGCTGCTGCGAGGTAAACAGGAAGCGCGCATCACGCTCACTGTCAGCCGCGATCACGTTAATGCAGACGGTGGCATAAGGCTTGTCGAGGCGCGCCGAAGGCTGGAAATTCTCGCGGTAGACGTGCAGAGCCTGGAACAGCTGGTCGGGCGCAAAATGGGAGGCAAACGCAAACGGCAGACCCATTTTTGCCGACAGCTGCGCGCTGTAGAGGCTGGAACCGAGCAGCCAGACCGGGATCTTCAGGCCCAGACCGGGCACCGGCTGAACCGGGAGCTGCGTATCCGCCCCGGCATCAAACCAGTTGATCAGTTCGGCCACATCTTCGGGAAAGGTGTCGGCGTGCAGATTGGCCTGATGACGACGCAGCGCCATCATGGTGCGCTGGTCGGAGCCTGGCGCCCGGCCCAGACCGAGATCGATACGGCCAGGATAGAGCGAAGCCAGCGTGCCAAACTGCTCGGCGATCACCAGCGGCGCATGGTTAGGCAGCATGATGCCGCCCGACCCCAGCTTCAGTGTCTCGGTGTTAGCCGCCAGATAGCCGATCAGCACCGCCGTTGCGGCGCTGGCGATCCCCGTCATGTTGTGATGTTCAGCCAGCCAGTAGCGTTCGTAGCCCAGCTTTTCAGCCTGACGCGCCAGCGCCAGCGAATTGTGGAACGCATTGCGTGCGGTCGCGCCCTGGGGGATCGGCGCAAGATCCAGCACGGACAGGCGAAGAGGTTTTTTATCAGACATGACTACTCCCGTTGTATGGCACAGGCGTAGAAAACCTGCACCATTTAGTATTACGCATCATGCCTTATATTAAAACTGCTAACCTCAGCAGGAATATAGCCGGTATGTGCTTTTACTCAGGATGCCAGCGTCATACCGGCCAGTTTACGCCAGTAACCGTTACAATCGCTGCCTTTCGCGACCATTAGCGGTGCCTCACCATTTTCATTGGCACGGAAACGATCGATTTCGGCCAGCGTGGATGCATCCTGCGGCGAGAGCCGGACGCAATCGACATGGTTGCGCATACCGGCCAGGTCGTTGCCCAGGTTATAGCAGTAGCCACTCATGGTCTGAATACCATTCAGGACAAATACCTGCTGCCCCTCCTGAGAGTTGACGCGACGGCCTGTGGGGTAGCGGATGCAGCAGGTTTCGCAATCATCCCTGGTGCGGTTTTCCGAGCGGGCAGTGAAGCAGCGCGCGGAGAGCGCCAGAGGCAGATGACCGTAGCCCAGCACCTCGACGTCAAACTGCTGGCGGATCCCCCGCGCCTCGCACTGCGCCAGCAGCTGCAGCAGCCAGTCACGCGACATCTCCACCGGCATACACCAGCGCGTCATCCCCTCTTTGACCAGCAGTTGCAGCGTGTCGGCGTTATAGACATTCAGCGTCGGCCCCGCGACAAACGGCAGATGGCGCTCAGCGGCCATGTTGACCGTGCCGATATCATTGGCCTCGATCAGAAACTCCCCGTTGTCGACGTAACGCTGCAGCTCTTTCAGCTCGGAGGGCGACTGCAGCAGCGCCAGCGTGCTCAGCACCACCTGTTTGCCGCTGGCCGCGACCGCGCGGGCCAGTTCCATCCAGCGTGCATAGGGTGTGGCGCGGCGTTTACTGCACACTGCTTCGCCGAGATAAATAATATCCGCGCGGCTTCGGGCGGCCTGCTGGTAAAAATCGTCCAGCTTATCGGTTGGCCAGTACCAGAGCACCGGCCCAAGGGCATATTGCATCATCATTCCTTATTGCCATTCACGGTGATAAGCACCCAGCGTGGTTTGTGTGCCTTCGGAGAGATCGCCCAGCGTCTGCATCCACTGCGGCGCGATCGCAAACTGTTCCGGCTGCGCCTTGCAGCGATCGATCGCCTGACGCCAGACGCGCGCCACATCGGCGACGTAGGCGGGGCTGCGCTGACGGCCTTCGATCTTCACCGAGGCGATGCCCGCCCGCAGCAGCTCCGGCAGCAGCTCCAGGGTGTTCAGACTGGTGGGCTCCTCCAGCACGTGATAGCGCTGGTCGTTCACCTCATACCGTCCTTTGCACAGCGTTGGATACCCGGCGCTTTCATCCGGGGCGTAGCGGTCGATCAAGACCTCATTCAGACGCGACTCCATCCCCTGCGGTGTCTGCTGCCAGCGCACAAACTTCGCCGGTGAGCAGGCGCCAGCGCTGTTAGGCGATTCGCCGGTGAGCCAGGAGGAGAGATAGCAGCGGCCTTCCGCCATGATGCACAGGCTGCCAAAGGCGAACACCTCCAGCGGCACCGGCGTACTGCGCGCCAGCTGCTTCACCTGATGAATCGACAGCACGCGCGGCAGCACCACGCGCTGCAGACTGAAGTGGCGATGATAGAAGCGAATCGCCTCCAGATTGGTGGCAGAGGCCTGCACTGACAGATGGCGTTCGACCTCCGGATAACGCGTGGCGGCGTACTCCAGCGTGGCGATATCCGCCAGGATCAGCGCGTCGGCCCCGTTCTGCGCGGCGACATCAATCGCCCGCTGCCAGCGTCCCATGCCATCCGGATGGGCAAAGGTATTGATCGCGACATGCAGTTTGCGGCGATGCTGATGCAGATAGCGCGCCGCTTCCGCCAGCTTTTTGTCGGTAAAATTCAGGCCCGCAAAATGGCGGGCGTTGGTGTCATCTTTCAGCCCCACATACACCGCATCCGCGCCATTCTCTACGGCGGTGCGCACTGCGGGTAAGTTTCCTGCCGGGCAGAGCAGTTCCATAGGTGTTCCTCTCAACATGCAGACGGGCGTCGAGTCTAGGCATCTGGCCCGATTAGCATGTTGATTTAAGGCAGTGAAATGCCAGTTCACCCGCACGGGGGGCGCTTTTTATTCCGCCTGTGACGGCGGTTTTTATTGATCCCGGATGAGGCGCGTCAAAAAGGATATGGCAATATACGTAAAATTTTCTGAAGGGAGTGATGAAAGTGTTAGAGCGGTTACATGCCCATTTTGTGAAAAACGGTCCTAAAATCTTAGGCTTACCCGCAGCGCTTACCCCATTCCCGCTCAAGAAGCGGCTTCTGCAACAACTCTTAAACTGGCAATTTCGTCATGCTTTGGCTGAAGGTGAGTTAGACTTTCTGAACGGTCGCCGGCTGGGTATCGGGATTGCCGATCTTAATCTGCAATGGATAACCACGCTGGAGGATGGCCGACTGGCGGTATTGCAGCAGTCCGAAGCGGATGTCTGGTTTCGGGGCAATGCCAATGATCTGTTGCTTGTGGCAGCACGTAAAGCAGATCCCGACATGCTGTTCTTTCAACGCCGGCTGGTGATTGAAGGGGACACTGAACTGGGACTTGAGGTGAAAAACGTAATGGATGCTATTGAACCCGAGGCTATGCCCGCCGCGTTGCGCACGGCCATTCAGCAGATGGCGGCGTTTGTTGAAGCCGGGATGAAACAGGACGCGAAGGCCACGCAGGCGCGCGCAGGTGCCGCATGTTGATCCGTAGCGAAATTGGTATGGATGCGGCCGGTATCGATGCGCTGCTGAAGCGCTGCTTCGCCACGTCCGCCGAGGCGGACCTGACGCAGGCGCTGCGTGAAGATGGCCTGTTGACCCTGGGCGTGGTCGCCACGGATGATGAAGGGCAGGTGCTGGGCTACGCCGCCTTCAGCCCGGTCAGCGTTCAGGGTGAAGATCGCGGCTGGGTCGGACTGGCTCCGCTGGCCGTCGATGAGACGCTGCGTGGCCAGGGGATCGCCAGCAAGCTCATTTATGAGGGGCTGGATACGCTGAATGAGTTTGGCTACAGCGCGGTCGTGGTGCTGGGCGACCCGGCGCTGTTCGGCCGTTTTGGCTTTGAACCGGCGGCCCGCCACGGTCTGCAAAGCCGCTGGCCAGGCTCCGGGGCGACGTTCCAGGTTTACCGTCTGGCGGATAACGCCTTTGATGGGGCCGAAGGGCAGATCGACTACGCCGAACCCTTTAATCGTCTGCGGTAATCCCCAGCCAGCGCGCCAGATGAGCAGGCTGACCCGCGACCAGCAGTAATTTCTGCTGCCGGGTCAGCTGCTTAACCTGATACTCCAGTCGGGAGGCGCTGGCGCGATCGCCCGCCTCGCAGTGAAACATCAGCTCCAGCGGACCTTTGCCGCGCAGCGCACGGGCGCCGCGCCCGCTCTGATGCTGAGCGACCCGGCGTGCCACATCGGTGGTGATACCAGTATAGAGACTCCCTTTCGCCGTCCGGACGATGTAGAGTTGCCACTGCTGACTCATCGCAATTACGTTCCCAGAAAAGATGCCGGCCAGTGTAACGCGCTTCACGCTGCCGTGCCCAGCCAGGAGTTTATCTTGTCCGATCACGCCCATCTGGTTCGCTACCTCAGAAAGCAGCATGTGCTGTCGCTCTGCTGCACCGCCGACGATCAACTGTGGTGCGCGAACTGTTACTACGTCTTTGATGAAACACGCATGGCCTTCTGGATCATGACCGAACCCGATACCCGTCACGGTGCATTAATGGCGCAGAATCCGCAGGTGGCGGGCACCGTTAACGGCCAGCCCCGAAGCGTGCTGCTGATCAAAGGCGTGCAGTACCGTGGCCGGGTCGTCCGGCTGGCGGGGGAGGCGGAAAACCTCGCCAGAACCGCGTATCAGAAACGTTTTCCGGTCTCGCGAAAAGTGTCGGCGCCGCTGTGGGAGATCACGCTGGAGGAGGTGAAGATGACGGATAATGCGCTGGGATTTGGCAAAAAGATCGGCTGGCAGAGAACGGGATAGAACGCCCTTTTCAGCGGAAAAGGGCGTCGCAGGCTTACAGCGCTTCGAGGATCCGCAGGGATTCGCGGTTGAAGGCTGGCAGATCGGCCGGGGTACGGCTGGTGACCAGCTTGTCACCGTCGACGACCACTTCTTTGTCGTGGAAGTCAGCGCCGGCGTTGATCAGGTCAATGGCAACGGCCTTGACCGTCGTCATCTTGCGGCCGCGCACGCCGTTGGCGCTGATCAGCAGCTGCGGGCCGTGGCAGATAGCAAAGATAGGCTTGCCGCTGGCGACAAACTCTTTGGTAAAGGCCACGAAACGATCGTCACCGCGCAGGGCGTCGGGCGAATGGCCGCCTGGCAGTAACAGGGCGTCGAATTCCGCCGGGCTGACGTCATCAATGCTGCGATCGATGGTCACTTCCGCTTCGCCTTTTTTGCCCTTAACCACATTACCGGCTTGTTTCTCAATGGTGACCACGTCGAAACCCGCGCGTTTGTAGACCTCAGCGGGTGAGGTAAACTCTGAGTCTTCAAATTCATCGGTAATCAAAACCGCAACTTTCTTGCTCATTTTTTTCCTCCTAAGACATGCAGAGCGCAGGGCGCGCTTTCCGTTAACGCTCTAAGCCTGGTCGCTAAGTGTGAGAACGCAAGCCAGCCCGTTAAGATCAGCTATCTTTTAACCTGTCAGCAGCGAAATAAGGATGAATCTGAGATGAATCGCGTATTACTGACCGGTGCCACCGGTTTAGTCGGGTCGCATCTGCTGCGCTTACTGATTGAGGATCCGCGTGTCGATGAGATCATCGCGCCCACCCGCCGGCCACTGCCTGCGATGCGCAAAGTGGTGAATCTGGTCGAGGCCGACCTCACCGATGTTCTGGGGCCGCTGCAGGGGGCGCTGGATACGGTATTCTGCTGTCTCGGCACCACCCGCAAAGCGGCGGGCAGCAAACAGGCCTTTATTCACGTTGATTACACTCTGGTGGTGGACACTGGCTTAAGTGGATTACGTCTGGGGGCGAAGCAGATGCTGGTGGTCAGCGCACACGGCGCTAACCGGCACTCACCGTTCCTGTACAACCGCGTCAAAGGCGAGATGGAGAATGCGCTGCGTCATCAGGGCTGGCCGCACCTGACGCTGGTGCGGCCCTCTCTGCTGCTGGGCGATCGCGCGCAGAAGCGCGGAGGCGAGCGTCTGATGGCGCCGATCTTTTCGCTGCTGCCGGGCAACTGGCGGGCGGTGCAGGCGCGCGACGTGGCGCGCTGTCTGCACCAGCAGGCTTTCACGCCAGGCGACGAGCGCGTCACGATCGTTGAATCGGGCGCGATCCCGCGTCACTCAGCGTAGCTGCCAGATAATCTGATTACGGCTGCCGCGCCATTGCAGCGTGGCATCCTTCTCCTCCTCGATAAAACGGCCATCGATCAGCACGTCCAGATAGTCCAGCACCGCGCGCTGCGCCGCGTCCAGCGCCGCCATCCGGTAACCGGTCCAGAGCCAGATATCTTTATCCGGACAGCACTGCCGCACCCGTTTAACCAGACGACGAATGTGCGGCACGTTGTGCGGATGCAGCGGATCGCCCCCGCTCAGCGACAGACCCTGGCGCGGAATGCGCGTGTCCTGCAGGTCGGCCAGTAGCTGCTCCTCCATCGCCAGCGTAAAGGGAATGCCGGAATCGATGCGCCAGGTGCTCTGGTTGTAGCAGCCGCGGCACTGATGTTCGCACCCGGCGACAAACAGCGTGCAGCGGGTGCCGGGGCCATTCACGATATCCACATCATAGTAGCGATGGATATGCATCATCCCAGCGGCCCCTCTGCCATATGTTTCACCCGACGCAGAACCTCCTGCTGTTTCCCGGCGTTGAAAGGCCGTGCATCCGGGCTGCCCAGATAGCCGCAGACCCGTCGGGTCACCGAGACGCGCGCCGGATCGTGGTTGCCGCAGTTGGGGCAGGTAAAGCCGCGACTGGTGCAGGCGAACTCGCCGCTGAAGCCGCAGTCGTAGCACTCATCGATGGGCGTATTGGTGCCGTAGTAGGGCACGCGGTCGTAGCTGTAATCCCAGACATCCTCCAGCGCCCGAAGGTTGTGCTGCACGTTCGGGTATTCGCCGTAACAGATGAATCCGCCGTTCGCCAGCGGTGGATAGGGCGCTTCAAAGTCGATTTTATCGTAGGGATTGACCTTCTTCGCAACGTCGAGATGGAAGCTGTTGGTGTAGTAGCCTTTGTCGGTCACGCCGGGCACCACGCCGAACTGCGCGGCATCAAGGCGGCAGAAGCGGTCGCACAGGTTCTCGCTCGGCGTGCTGTAGAGGCTGAAGCCGTAGCCGGTTTCCGCTTTCCAGCGATCGGTCGCCTCGCGCATCCGGGCAATGATCTCCACCCCTTTGGCGCGCAACGCCGCGTCGTCGTAGGGATGCCGCTGACCGCCGCTGAGCGCATTCAGGGTTTCATGCAGGCCGATAAAGCCCAGCGACAGCGACGCGCGGCCATTGCGGAAGATCGGGCCGACCTCATCATCGGCGTTCAGCCGCACGCCGCAGGCGCCCTCCATATAGAGGATCGGGGCGACGCGTGCTTTGGTTTTCTCCAGCCGCGCCACCCGCGTCATCAGCGCCCGCTTAGCCAGCAGCAGTCGCGCATCGAGCAACGTCCAGAAGCGCGCCTCGTCACCCTCCGCCTCCAGCGCGATGCGCGGCAGGTTCACGCTGATCACGCCAATATTGTTGCGGCCCTCATGAATCTGCTCGCCGTTCTCCTCATAGACGCCCAGGAAGCTGCGGCAGCCCATTGGCGTTTTAAAGGAGCCGGTGACTTTCACGACCTGATCGTAATTGAGGATGTCGGGATACATCCGCTTGCTGGCGCACGCCAGTGCCAGCTGCTTGATGTCGTAATTCACGTCACCGGCCCGGCGGTTAACGCCTTCACGTATCGTGAACACCAGTTTAGGGAACACGGCGGTTTTATGATTTCTGCCCAGTCCGGCCAGCCGGTTACGCAGAATGGACTGCTGAATCAGCCGGGCGGCCCAGCTGGTGCCTAGGCCGAACCCAAAGGTGACAAACGGTGTCTGCCCGTTGGCGGTGTGCAGGGTATTCACCTCATACTCCAGCGACTGAAAAGCATCGTAGCACTCTTTCTCCGTCCGCTGGCGGGCATACTGTTCAGCCTGCGGGATCTGCCACTCTTCGGCGATCGCCAGATGGCGGGCATAGCTCAGCTCAACAAACGGGGCGAGCACTTCATCAATGCGGTTGATGGTGGTGCCGCCATAGATGTGGCTGGCGACCTGGGCGATGATCTGCGCGGTCACGGCGGTGGCGGTGGCGATCGATTTCGGCGGCTCGATCCCGGCGTTGCCCATTTTAAAACCGTTGGTCAGCATGCCTTTCAGATCGATCAGCATACAGTTGAACATCGGGAAGAAGGGGGCGTAGTCGAGATCGTGATAGTGGATCTCGCCGCGCTCGTGCGCCAGCACCACATCACGGGGCAGCATCTGCTGCTGCGCATAGTGCTTCGCGACGATCCCGGCCAGCAGATCGCGCTGGGTCGGGATCACTTTGCTGTCTTTGTTGGCATTCTCATTCAGCAGCGCGGCGTTGGTCTGATCGACCAGGCCGCGAATGGCGTGATGCAACCGGCTCTGACGATCGCGGGCGACATCGCGATCGTGGCGGTATTCGATCCAGACGCGGGCCAGCTGTGGGTAAGGGCCCGTCATCAGTGTCTCTTCGACCGCGCACTGAATTTCATGAATGGCCACTTCCGGACGATCGGCCAGCTGCCCGGCCACCCGCTCCGCGACCTGAGCGCACCAGGCTCTGTCCTCGATGTCTGCTGCCCGCGCCGCGGCTGCCACGGCCTGCTCAATACGCTGCGCATCAAAGGCCGTCCGGCATCCATCCCGCTTGATTACCACCGTTGCCATTTCTCTCTCCGTAAACTACATATGGGGGTCGAAGAGATTCTATTATCTACATGTAGTGATTTCTGCGAATTAATGCACGCAGATTTGACCTGAAACAAGGAAGCCGCAACCGGCAGAAAAGGGGGGCAGAGGCCAGAAGCGGTATCCGGCTCAGGTGCCGGACGGGGGGCAAAAGGCTGCGGCAGGCGCGGCTGCCGCCAGGAAAAAGGGGAGGATGTGCTGACGCGCGCGGCGACCGGCAGAACCGGCCACCGCGGCCTCAGGCGGGCCCACTGACGGAGTGGCGGCGCACCAGCGTCGGGCTGAACATGTGGGTGACTTCCGGCAGCGGCAGATCGTTGGCCAGGGCCAGTGCCAGCTGGGCCGCCTGCTGCGCCATCGTGACGATCGGGTAGCGGACGGTGGTCAGGCGCGGTCGCACATAGCGGGAGACCAGCACATCATCGAAGCCGATGAGTGACATCTCCTCCGGCACGCGGACGCCGTTATCGCTCAGTACCGCCAGCGCACCCGCCGCCATCGAGTCGTTGTAGCAGGCGACGGCGGTAAAATTCCTGCCGCGCCCCAGCAGTTCGGTCATCGCCTGCTCACCGCCCACCTCATCCGGCTCGCCCCAGGTGACCAGCCGGTCGCTGCACGGCAGACCGTGCTCTTTCAGCGCGTCGTAATAGCCCTGCAGGCGATCTTCGGCGTCGGAGATGGTGTGAGTCGAGCAGATAAAGGCGATATTCTGATGGCCGAGCTGGATCAGGTGACGGGTCGCCAGCCAGGCGCCGTAGCGGTCGTCGAGGGCGATGCAGCGCTTTTCGAAGCCTTTGATCAGCCGGTTCAGCAGCACCATACCCGGCACCTGCTTCATCAGCACTTCCAGCTCGGCGTCGGGGATTTTCTTGGCGTGAACCACCAGCGCCGCGCAGCGATGCCGCATCAGCTGTTCAATCGCCTGCCGCTCTTTTTGCTCATTATGGTAACCGTTACCAATCAGCAGGAAGTTACCGGTGTCACCGGCGACCTCATCCACGGCTTTTACCATCGCGCCAAAAAAGGGATCGGAAACGTCACCGACAATCAGGCCGAGCGTTTCGGTCGATTGCTGCGCCAGCGCGCGTGCGTTGGCGTTCGGGTGGTACTGAAGCTGCTCCATCGCCTCACCTACGGCCTGTCGGGAGCTGTCGCTGGCTTTGGGAGAATTATTGATTACACGGGAGACTGTGGCGACAGAAACGCCAGCCAGTCGCGCAACATCCTTTATGGTAGCCATGCGTTGACCTGCTTTGGGGAAAACGTTTACACATCGCATCAGTGTTACGGAAAAGGGCGGCCACATCAACCCGACAGAATGCCAGCGTCGTCGCAAAAAGGGGCAAAAACGGCCGCGCCCGCGCATCTTCTGTTGAGGCGCCGCGCCATGTTATGCTCAATCTCTCACCTGGCAACCGTGAAAAACCATAATGAAAACCAAAGTGCCACATCTGGCGCACTGGGGCGCGTTTACCGCCGTCACTGAAAACGATCGCCTGACGGGCTGCGAACCCTTCTTCGCCGATGCCGATCCGTCACCGATGATCCACACCATTCCTGAGCTGGTCTATTCCGACCGTCGTATCCGTCAGCCGATGGTGCGGCGCTCGTGGCTGAAGTCACGCGAGAAGAGTGACCGCACCCTGCGTGGCCGGGAAGATTTTGTCGCCGTTGACTGGGAAACCGCGCTGGATCTGGTGGCGGACGAGAATCGCCGCGTGCGCGATCGCTACGGCGCATCGGGCATCTTCAACGGCTCCTACGGCTGGTCATCGGCCGGTCGCGTCAACCACGCCCGTACCCTGGTGCGTCGCTTCTACTTCCAGGGCGGCGGCGGCGTCGATCAGCAGGGTAACTACAGCTGGGGCGCCGCGCAGTTCTTCCTGCCCTATGTGATCGGCACCTATATGCCGCTGACCGGGCGCGTCACGGAATGGCCGCAGGTGGTGGAACATGCCGAAATATTTGTCGCCTTTGGCGGGCTGGCGCTGAAAAACGCCCAGGTCGCTTCAGGGGGCGCAGGGCAGCACAGCCTGAAACCGGCGCTGATGCAGCTGGCCGCCAAAGGCACGCCGGTGATTAACATCAGCCCGATGCGTGATGACTGCCCGGAATTTGTGAATGCCGAGTGGATCCCGATTCGCCCCAATACCGATGTGGCGCTGATGCTGGCGCTGGGGCATGAGATCACCCAGCGCGGCGCGGTGGACGAGGCGTTTCTCGCCAGCCACTGCACCGGCTGGCCGCAGCTGCGCGCCTACCTGCTGGGCGAAACCGATGGCGTGGCCAAAACCGCAGGCTGGGCCAGCCGCATCACCGGCATTCCGGCCGACCGCATTGTCCGGCTGGCGCAGCAGCTTACCGGCAGGCGCAGTTTTATCACCTGCTCCTATTCGGTTCAGCGCGCCCATCGCGGCGAACAGCCTTACTGGATGATGATCGCGCTCTCGTCGATGCTCGGTCAGCCGGGCCTGCCGGGTGCGGGATTCTCGTTCGGACACGGCTCAATGAACAGCGTCGGCAATCCACGTCAGGAGGGACCTGCGCCGATGATGAGCACCGGCCCGAACCCCAGCGGGCTGTCGATTCCGGTCGCACGCATCAGCGATATGCTGCTCAATCCCGGCCAGCCTTATGCGTTCCAGGGCGAAACGCTGCACTATCCCGACATTCACATGGTCCACTGGGCAGGCGGCAATCCGTTCCACCATCACCAGCAGCTGAACCGGCTGGTAGAGGGCTGGCAGCGGCCCGACACGGTGGTGGTGCAGGATATCGTCTGGACGCCTGCGGCGCAGATGGCCGACATCGTGCTGCCGGCCACGACCACGCTGGAGCGCAACGATATTGGCGGCTCCTCCCGCGATCGCTTTGTGCTGGCGATGCATCAGGCGATTAAGCCGCAGCATCAGGCGCGCAACGACTTCGATATTTTTGCCGACCTGGCCGAGCGCCTCGGCTATCGCGACACCTTCACCGAAGGGCGCAACGAGATGCAGTGGATTGAACATCTCTATCAGCAGTGCGCCACGGCATCGATTTCCCGGCGTTTGAGGCGTTCTGGCAGCGCGGCTTCGTGGAAATTCCGGAAGGCGGCAAGCCCTATCAGTTTATGGAAGAGTTCCGGGCCGATCCGCAGGCGCATCCGATCCGCACGGCCAGCGGCAAAATCGAACTTTTCAGTCAGACCATCGCGGACTATCAGCTGGAGGACTTCGCCGGGCATCCGGAATGGCGTGAGCCGCAGGAGTGGCTGGGATCGCCGGTCAGCCGCGACTATCCGCTGCACATGATTTCGATTCAGCCCGCAGACCGGTTGCACAGCCAGCTGGATGCCACCGACACCGTGCAGGGCAATAAGACCGCCGGCCACGAAACGCTCTATATGCACCCTCAGGATGCGGCGGCGCGCGGGCTGGCAGAGGGCGATGAGATCGAGGTGAGTAACGCCCGTGGCGTGATGCTGGCAGGCGTGCGGATCACCGACGGCGTGACGCCGGGCGTGGTGATTATCGCGACCGGCGCCTGGTTCGATCCGGGCTTCGGCAAAGCCTGGCAGCCCTGGGATCGCGCGGGTAACCCGAACGTGCTGACGCTCGACATCGGCACCTCGTCGCTGACGCAGGGGCCCAACGCCATGAGCTGCCTGGTGGAAATCAAAAAACATCAGGATTGCACAATAGCGTAAGGATCTCATGGCTGGTTACATTTTGCGGGTAACTGTTGCGTTTGAGTGATGGCAGCCGATCAATCCCCCTTGCTACATTCAGGGTCCCAGAGGTATTGATGGGTGAACATCAATAGATTTTCTTGATTACACCAACCTGCGCAGATGCGCAGGTTTTTTTTGCCCGTCATCTGCTCCCGATAACGAACTGATACACAGTTTTCCTGTTATACGGCCAGCGCTTTCTTTATAACTGCTGGCACCAGCCCCTTTCTCTTTATTTTGCGCAGCGGAATGCCATGCCCCGGATTAAAAAACTACTGGGAAAAGACCAGATAAAAGCTCCGTTTAACCCTTTTCGTTTTCGGCTGATCTGCCTGGGTGTGATGACCTGCCTGGTAGTGCTGCTGGCGCGCGTCGCGGACCTGCAGTTCCTGAATCAGCCAATGCTGGAACACGAAGCGGATCAGCGTTCGCTGCGAACCGTGACGCTGCCAACCAGCCGCGGCACCCTGCTGGATCGCAACGGTGAAGCGCTGGCGCTCAGCGTGCCATCGCGCGATGTCATCGCCGATCCGCAGCGCGTGCTGGAGAGCAACCCCGATTTTACCAGTGCCAAATGGGCCTATCTGGCGGCCGCGCTCAACACCCGCCCTGAAGAGCTGGCGGCGCAGATCACGGCCAACCCGAAGCGTCGCTTCCTCTATCTGGGGCGCAAAGTTGAACTGGGCATCGCCAAAGATATTAAAGAGCTGAAGCTCAAAGGCATCAGCGAGGTCTATGACGACAGCCGTTTCTATCCGATGAGCGAAGCCTCTGCGCCGCTGATCGGCATCGTGGGTGCGGACAACGTGGGCCTGAACGGACTGGAAAAAGGGTTCGATAAGGTGCTGCAGGGTGAGCCGGGCAAAGAGGTATATCGTCAGGATGCGGCAGGTAACATCATCGCGATGATTAACTATCAGCCGCCGACGCAGCCGCCGACCGTCCAGCTCAGCATCGACAAATATGATCAGTACACGCTCTACAGCAAGCTGCGCGATGGCGTGCTGCTCAACAAGGCCGACTCCGGTGCCGCGGTGCTGGTGAAGATCGACACCGGTGAGATTCTGGCGATGGCCTCCTATCCGTCGTTCAACCCCAACAACTATGAAGGGGCCACCCCGGCGCAGATGCGTAACTCCGCCATCAACGACAGCTATGAACCGGGTTCGACCGTTAAGCCGCTGGTGGTGATGGAGGCGCTGGAGCGTCACCTGGTGCGGCCGGATTCGGTGATCGACACCACGCCCTACAGCGTCAACGGCCACCTGATCCGTGACGTCGGCCACTGGCCGCGCCTGACCATGACCGGGATCCTGCAGAAGTCGAGTGACATCGGCGTTTCGCACATGGCGCTGGCGATGCCTGCTGAAGCACTGGTGAATACTTACCACGCCTTTGGGCTGGGCAAGCCGACCGGCCTGGGACTGACCGGTGAAAGCGTCGGTTATTTTCCACTGCACCGCACCCGCTGGGCGGATATCGAACGGGCCACCTTCTCGTTTGGCTACGGGCTGCGCGTAACGCCGCTGCAGATCGCCCGTGAATACGCCACCCTCGGTTCATATGGTATCTACCGTCCGCTGTCGATCACCCGCGTGACGCCACCGGTGCTGGGCAAGCAGGTTGCTAACCCGGAAACGGTGAAAGAGGTGGTGCACATGCTGGAGAGCGACGTGCTGCCGGGCGGAACCGGGCTGAAAGCCGCCGTGCCAGGCTACCGTCTGGCGACCAAAACCGGTACGGCCGAAAAGATGGGCGCCAGCGGCAAATATGATGGCGGTTACGTCAACTACACGGCGGGCCTTGCGCCAGCCAGCCACCCGGAAGTGGCGCTGGTGGTCATGATTAACCATCCGACCGCGGGCGACCACTTCGGTGGCTCGGTTGCAGCCCCGGTTTTCGGCAATATCATGGGGCCGGTGCTGAAGCATATGAATATTGCACCGGATGCCATCTACACCAAACCGGCGGCCAGTCCTTCGGATAAATCTTAGTTAAATCAGAGTGTAAGCGGGGTGTGAAAGATATACACACCTCGTTGCACTTCCCCGAATTCGGTTGCGTTTTCCCGCTGTCTCTGCGCGGTCGATCAGTGCGAGGATAGCGGTCCCAGAGGTATTGATGGGTGTGAAAACAACACTGCTTCGGCAGTGAGATCCCTGTTATTACACCAACCCACGCAGAAGCGTGGGTTTTTTTTGCCTCTCTGCCGGCCCCGCCTTCTACGCTGCTTCAGCTGCCGTTAAATCATCATCGTTCTTAACAAAACCCTGACTGTTTGCCGATAGAAAGGCGCGTCGCCTTTCACTGATAATGGCCGCCGTGAAGCCTGGCGCTTTTGCGCGCCACAGCCGGTTTTCACTGCCGCATTCCGCACGTTCCGGGATTTCTTTTTCTGCTTATCTGAAGAGTTCGACGATGACTCATCTTTCTCGCCCCGCACGTTCCACCGGGCTTAAATGGCTGCTTCTGTTGCTGGTGATCGCAATTGTCGCTGGCGTTATCTGGCGTCTGCTGTCGGCAGGGCACGGGCCGGATGAGAGAATGCCGTCGGGCAGACCGGGTGCGGCTGGCATGATGGGCGGCGGTGCCACGCTGGTTCACAGCGGTGTCGCCAGCACGGCGGATGTGCCGGTGTGGCTGAATGCGCTCGGCACGGTGATCCCCAACGCCAGCGTGACGGTGACCAGCCGCGTTGACGGTCAGCTGGAACAGGTGTTCTTTACCGAAGGGCAGAAGGTCAGCGCCGGGCAGCTGCTGGCACAGATCGATCCGCGCAGTTATCAGGCGACGCTGACCCAGTATCAGGCTGAACTCAGCGAAAACCAGGCGCTGCTGAAAAGTGCCGAGCTGACGCTGGCGCGCTACCGCAAACTGGCGGCACAGGATGCGCTGGCGCAGCAGGATCTGGATAGCCAGATTGCCACCGTCGGGCAATATCGTGGCGCTGTTGCCGCCGATCAGGCGCAGATCGCCAGTGCGAAGCTGAGCATAGAGTATGCCCGCATCACCGCTCCGGTCAGCGGGCGCGTCGGTCTGCGTCAGGTCGATCCCGGCAACATGGTGCAGAGCGCCAGCAGCACCGGCCTGGTGACCATCACCCAGATGCAGCCCGCCGCCGTGACGTTCAGCGTGCCGCAGAGTGACATTCCGGCGCTGGTCAGCGCACTGCATCAGGGGCAGAGCCTGCCCGCCACGCTGTTCGACCAGGACAACCAGCATCAGCTCGCCCAGGGGGAAGTGAAGTTCATCAGTAACCAGATCGATACCGCTACCGGCACCGTGGCGCTAAAAGCAGTGTTCGCCAACCGGGATGAGTCACTGTTTGCTAACCAGTTTGTGAATATCAGGCTGCAGACCCGGATACTGAAAGGCGCAACGGTGATCCCGGCGCAGGCGCTGCAGCTCAGCAGCGACGGTAGCTTTGTCTTTGTGATCAATCAGGACAACCGCGTGACGCGCAAAGCGGTCACCACCGGCCCGGCGTTTGGAGACGATCAGCAGGCGATCCTCAGCGGCGTTTCACCGGGGGATCGGCTGGTGACCGAAGGGATCGATCGTCTGACCAGCGGCAGTAAGGTGTCACTGGCCGATGAGGCTCCCGCTGCCGATACTGAGCCGAAATGAATCCGTCACGCCTGTTTATTCTGCGTCCGGTCGCGACCATTCTGCTGATGGTCGGCGTGCTGATCGCGGGCATCTTTGCCTGTAAATTCCTCTCGACCTCGGCGCTGCCGCAGGTGGACTATCCCACGATTCAGGTCACCACACTCTATCCGGGTGCCAGCCCGGATGTGATGGCGTCGTCGGTCACGTCACCGCTGGAGCGCCAGTTAGGGCAGATGGCGGGGCTGAGCCAGATGAGCTCGACCAGCGCCAGCGGCGCGTCGATCATTACCCTGAAATTCAGCCTGGAGCTGTCGCTGGATGTCGCCGAGCAGGAGGTGCAGGCGGCGATCAATGCGGCAAATAACCTGCTGCCTGACGATCTGCCCAATCCGCCGACCTACAAAAAGGTCAATCCGGCGGACAGCGCGGTCGTGACGCTGGCAGCCAGCTCCGGCACGCTGCCGCTGACCGAGGTGCAGGACCTGGTGAATACCCGGGTAGCGCTGAAGCTGTCGCAGATTTCCGGTGTCGGGATGGTGACACTGGCGGGCGGTCATCAGCCTGCGATTCGGGTGCAGATGAACCCGCAGGCGCTGGCGGCGCATCATCTGACGCTGGAGGCGGTGAATACGCTGATCGGCAACAGCAACGTCAATGGCTCCAAAGGCGGCTTTGACGGCAAATATCATTCGATCACTATCGACGCCAACGATCAGCTGCGTACCGCCGACGCATACGGCAACCTGATCCTGACTTACGAAAATGGCGCGGCGCTGCGCCTGAAAGATATTGCCCATATCGAACAGGGGCCGGAGAACAGCTTCCAGTCGGCATGGGCTGATAACCAGCCTGCGATTGTGATCGGTGTACAGCGTCAACCCGGCGCGAACGTGATTCAGGTGGTGGACAACATCAGGGCGCAGCTTCCTGCACTGCAGGCAGCGCTGCCGGATGGGGTGAAGATGACCATTCTCTCCGACCGCACCCAGACCATTCGCGCCTCAATCAGCGACGTGCAGTTTGAGCTGATGCTGTCGATTGCGCTGGTAGTGATGGTGACCTTCCTGTTCCTGCGGAACGTTGCCGCCACGCTGATCCCCAGCGTCGCGGTGCCGCTGTCGCTGGTCGGCACCTTTGGCGTGATGTATCTGGCGGGCTTCAGCCTGAATAATCTGTCGCTGATGGCGCTGACCATCGCCACCGGTTTTGTCATTGATGATGCCATTGTGGTGGTGGAGAACATCTCCCGGCGTCTGGAGCTGGGCGAGTCACCGATGGAGGCGGCGCTGAAAGGCTCACAGCAGATTGGCTTCACCATTATCTCGCTGACCTTTTCACTGATTGCCGTGCTGATCCCGCTGCTGTTTATGGGCGATGTGGTGGGGCGACTGTTCAGAGAGTTCGCGATTACGCTGGCGGTGGCGATTCTTGTATCGATGGGGGTCTCGCTGACGCTGACCCCGATGCTGTGCGCGTATCTGCTGCGCCACATTCCGCCTGAGCAGCAGTCCGGATTTTCCCGTAAGGGCGGCGCGTTGTTTGACCGCCTGGTGCGCGGTTATGACCGTCTGCTGACCGTGGTGCTGAATCATCAGAAACTGACGCTGCTGGTGGCGCTGGCGACCTTCGGGCTGACGGCACTGCTCTATCTGATGGTGCCGAAAGGCTTCTTTCCGACTCAGGATACCGGGCTGATTCAGGGTGTCACCGTTGCCTCACAGGATGTCTCGTTTAACGCGATGGCGACGCGACAGCAGGCGCTCTCGGCACTGATCCTGAAGAATCCGGCGGTGGAGAGTGTTTCATCGACCATCGGGATCGACGGCACCAACACCAGCCTTAACAGCGGACGGTTACAGATCAACCTGAAGCCGTTTGGTGACCGCGACCTCAGCGCCAGTGACGTCATCAGCCAGCTGAACCAGGCGACCGCTGATGTGCCGGGTATCCGGCTCTATCTGCAGCCCGCGCAGGATCTCACGGTCAACGATCAGGTCTCGCCGAGTCGGTATCAGTTCACCCTCGACGACGCTGACAGTGAAAATCTGGTCCGCGAGTCGCCTAAACTGGTGGCGGCACTGCAGCAGCGGCCCGAGTTTAATGGCGTGGTGAGTAACCTGCAGGATCAGGGGCGCATCGCTTACGTGGCGCTGAACCGGGACAAAGCGGCGCGTTTCGGCATCACGGCGTCGGACGTGGACACCGCGCTCTATAACGCATTTGGTCAGCGCCTGGTTTCGACCATTTTTACCCAGTCGAATCAGTATCGGGTTGTGCTGGAAGTGGCGCCAGCCTGGCAGCAGGGGCCGGCGTCATTTGATAATGTCTGGCTGCAGCCGTCTACCAGCAGTAGCAGCACGACGTCATCCAGCAGCACCGCTTCGTCATCAACATCTTCATCTTCATCTTCATCAACGTCGACGTCGACGTCCGCTTCGGCTTCTGACACGACATCCGCCCGCAGCGGCATGGTGAAGCTCACCGCCATCGCCACGATTCATCAGCGCACGGGCTCGCTGATGCACATGCGCCTGAATCAGTTTCCAGCGGTGATGATCTCCTTCAACCTCAATCCGGGCTATTCGCTGGAGGATGCGCAGCGGGCAATCGCCGACGTGCGGCAGCAGCTTCAGCTCCCGGAGAGCACCACGCTGCGCTATCAGGGTGAAACCTCGGCATTTCAGAACGCGACCGGCAACACGCTGTGGCTGATTCTGGCCGCGCTGATCACCATGTATGTGGTGCTCGGCATCCTCTACGAAAGTTTTATTCACCCGGTCACGATTCTCTCAACGCTGCCCTCAGCCGCGGTAGGGGCGCTGCTGACGCTGTTGCTGGCGGGCAGCGAGTTCAGCCTGATTGCGCTGATTGGCGTCATCCTGCTGATAGGTATCGTGAAAAAGAACGCCATCATGATGATTGACTTCGCGCTGGAGGCGGAGCAAAAGCAGCACCTCAGCGCGCGTGAGGCTATTCACCAGGCCTGTCTGCTGCGTTTCCGTCCCATCCTGATGACGACGATGGCGGCGATGCTCGGCGCGCTACCGCTGATGCTCGCCTCCGGCTCGGGTGCCGAACTGCGGCAGCCGCTGGGGCTGGTGATCGTCGGCGGGCTGATTGTCAGTCAGGTGCTGACACTCTTCTCCACGCCGGTGATCTACCTCTGGTTTGACGGACTGGCGCAGCGCGGAAATGCCTGGGTGAAACGCCGTCAGCAGCAGGCACGGAGCGGGCAATGAATCTGACCCGGTTGTTTATCTTTCGCCCGGTAGCGACGCTGCTGCTGACGCTGGCGATCCTGCTGGCCGGCGCGCTGGGCTACCGGCTGCTGCCGGTGGCACCGCTGCCACAGGTCGATTTCCCGACTATCATGGTCAGCGCCAGCCTGGCGGGGGCCAGTCCGGAAACCATGGCGGCAACGGTCGCTACGCCGCTGGAACGTGCGCTGGGGCAGATTGCCGGTATCAGCGAGATGACCTCCAGCAGCTCGCAGGGTTCCAGCAGCATCATCCTGCAGTTTGAGCTGGACCGCGACATCAATGGCGCGGCGCGCGACGTGCAGGCCGCGATCAACGCGGCACGCAGCCTGCTGCCGAGCGCGATGGCCTCGCTGCCGACCTATCGCAAGGCAAACCCCTCGGACGCGCCGATCGTCATGCTGGCGCTGACCTCCGCCACCCGCACGCCTGGCGAACTTTACGATCTGGCGGAGAGCAAGATCGAACAGGCGATGGGGCAGGTGCAGGGCGTTGGCGAAGTGTCGCTGATGGGCAGCGCCTTACCGGCGGTGCGGATTGATCTGCAGCCGCGGAAGCTGATCCATTACGGCATCTCGCTGGAGACGGTGCGTACTGCCGTCGCCAGCAGCACCACTAATCTGCCCAAAGGGATCTTACAGGGCAGTGGTCAGTCGTGGCTGGTGGACAGCAATGGTCAGCTGGAGAAGGCGGCCAGCTATCGCGATCTGATCGTTACCTGGCAGCAGGGCAAGGCGGTGCGGCTTCGCGATGTCGCGACCGTCTACGATTCGGTAGAAGATCGCTATCAGGCGGGATTTCTGAATGCCACGCCTGCCGTGATGATCGGCATCAAACGTCAGGCGGGCGCTAACATGCTCGAAACCATCGACGCGATCAAAGCGCAGTTGCCGCTGCTGGAGAAGCGCCTGCCTGCGGACAGCCAGCTGAAGGTGGTGATTGACCGCTCGCCTGGCGTGCGCGCCTCGCTCTATGACACCGAAGAGACGCTGCTGATTGCGGTGCTGCTGGTTATCGCGGTGGTGTTTATCTTCCTGCGCAACATGCAGGCGGTGATCGTTCCGGCACTGGCGTTGCCGGTGTCGCTGATCGGTACCTGTGCGGTGATGTATCTGCTGGGGTACAGCCTGGATAACCTGTCGCTGATGGCGCTGATTATCTCTACCGGCTTCGTGGTGGATGATGCGATCGTGGTGCTGGAGAACATCACCCGTCACATTGAACGCGGGCTAAGCCCGCTGCGGGCGGCGCTGCGCGGGGCGCAGGAGGTGAGTTTCACCGTGCTGTCGATGACCGTGTCGCTGATCGCAGTGTTCATCCCGATCCTGCTGATGGGCAGCCTTGTCGGGCGGCTGTTCCGTGAGTTTGCCGTCACGCTCACGGTGTCGCTGCTGATCTCGCTGTTTGTCTCGCTCAGCCTGACGCCGATGCTTTGCGCGCGCCTGCTTAAACCCAGGCCGCCTGTCAGCCAGCGGCCGCATCCACTCTGGCAGTTTATTGAAAACCAGCTGAGTCGCCTGCTGGCCGCCTACGGGCGCGGGCTGGCCTGGGTGATGCGCCATCAGAAACTGACGCTGCTCAGTCTGCTGCTGACCGTGCTGCTGAATGTTTTTCTGTTTACCGTGGTGCAGAAGGGCTTTTTCCCGAACCAGGACACCGGGCTGCTGATGGGCGCGTTGCGTGCCGATCAGAACATTTCGTTTCAGGCGATGAAGCCAAAAATGCTGATGTTTACCCGAATCATTCAGGCGGATCCGGCGGTCCAGAGCGTGATGTCGTCAATGGGCAGCGGGATGTTCGGCTCCCGCAACAGCGCCAACTTCTTTGTGCGGCTGAAGGACTTTGATCAGCGCGACGCCACGGCCAGCGACGTGGCAAACCGGCTGACGCGCAAAACCAGCCATATCGCCGGGGCACAGATGTTCCTGATGGCGGCACAGGATCTGCACATTGGCGGGCGCAGCGCTAATGCAACCTATCAGTACAGCCTGCAGGCTGACGATCTTGATCTGCTGCGGGTCTGGACGCCGAAGGTGCAGGCGGCGCTGGCGGCCATCCCTCAGCTCAACAGCGTGGACTCTGATTCCCAGACCGGCGGGCAGGAGGTGGTGCTGACAATTGACCGTGACCGCGCCACCCGGCTGGGCGTCAACGTGAAAATGCTCGATACGCTGCTGAACAATGCCTTCAGCCAGCGACAGATCGCGACGCTTTACCACACGCTGAATCAGTATCATGTCGTGATGTCACTGCAGGACAGCGACACCGCAAATCCGGAGACGCTGCAGCAGCTCTATGTCATTAACGACAGCGGTGACCGGGTGCCGCTCGCCGCGTTTGCCCGCTTTAGCGGCGGCAATGCGCCGCTGTCGGTGGCACATCAGGGCCAGTCTGCCACCAGCACGGTAGCGTTCAATCTCAACGAGGGCGTCTCGCTGGAACAGGCGCAGGAACGGATTAAACAGGCAATGGCGAAGCTGGGCCTGCCATCGACCATTCATGCCGGTTTCGCCGGTACCGCCGCCGCGTTTTCACAGCTGACTGCCACCATGCCGTGGCTGATTCTGGCGGCGCTGGCGGCGGTCTATATCGTGCTCGGCGTCCTCTATGAGAGCTATATCCATCCGCTGACCATTCTCTCAACCCTGCCGTCAGCGGGCGTCGGGGCACTGTTACTCCTGCTGCTGACCCACACACAACTCACGCTGATTGCGCTGATTGGCATCATCCTGCTGATCGGCATCGTGAAAAAGAACGCCATCATGATGATCGATTTTGCCATCGACGCAGAACGGCGGCAGGGGCTGTCGCCGCAGCAGGCGATCACGCAGGCGTGTCTGATGCGCTTCCGGCCCATCATGATGACCACGCTGGCCGCCTTTTTCGGTGCCTTGCCGCTGGCGCTGGGCAGCGGCGGTGACGCCGATCTGCGCAGTCCGCTGGGAATCGCTATCGCGGGCGGACTGGCGCTCAGCCAGCTGCTGACACTGTTTACCACGCCGGTTGTTTATCTGTGGCTCGATCGTCTGGGTCGCGCCATTCAACGTCAATGGCGTCGTCTGCGCCATGCGGAATCCTGAACCATGAAACCTCATCTCCCGTTCATTGTGCTGCTGCTGGCTGGCTGCAGCGTTGGCCCCGACTATCAGCGCCCATCGATGGCGATGCCGGTTCACTATAAAGAGGCACGGGGCTGGCAGCCGGCGACGCCGCGTGATGCGCAAAGCAAAGGCGAATGGTGGTCGGTCTACCATGACGCCACGCTGAGCGGGCTGCTGAGTCAGGTCAGTGTGTCGAATCAGAACGTAGCGACCTACAGTGCGCAGTACCGGCAGGCGCAGGCGCTGGCGGCAGAATCACGCGCGGCGCTGTTTCCCTCGCTGGGCTATGACGGCAGCGTAACGCGTAGCGGCAGTCAAATCACTACCAGCAGCAGCCATCAGGCGGCGCTGAGCGCCAGCTGGGAGCTGGATCTGTGGGGCAAACTGCGGCGTACGCTGGAGGAGGATCGCGCCAGCGCCTCAGCCAGCGCGGCGGAACTGGCTAATATCACCCTGAGCGCCCAGTCAGAGCTGGCGCAGGACTATTTCCAGTTGCGGATCATGGATCAGAAAATCGCACGCTATCAGCAGAGCGTTGACGCCTATCAGCGCTACCTGAACGTGATCGGCCGCCAGTATCAGGCGGGCACCGCATCGCGTGCCACTCTGGCACAGGCGCAACTGCAACTGGAGAGTGCCCGCGCCTCGGCGCAGGATGAGCAGTGGCAGCGTGCGCAGATGGAGCATGCCATTGCGCTGCTGGTCGGCAAAGCCCCCGCCGACTTCAGTCTGGCCGCCGCGCCGCTGACCGCTACGCTGCCCGCGATTCCGGCCGCACTGCCAGGCGAGCTGTTGCAGCGCCGTCCCGACATTGCGTACGCTGAACGCAATATGGCCGCCGCCAATGCGGCCGTGGGTGTGGCGGTGGCCGGGTACTATCCCGATCTTACCCTGAGCGCCAGCGCGGGTGTCAGTTCGTCGGTGCTGCACTCGCTGTTCTCGCTGCCGAGCCGCGTCTGGTCGCTGGGGCCGGAACTCAGCGGCACGTTGTTCGACGCGGGCGCGACCTCAGCGAAGGTCGATCAGGCGCGGGCGGGCTGGGAGGCCAGCGTCGCAACCTATCGTCAGACGGTGCTGACGGCCATGCAGGAGGTGGAGGACAAGCTGGTAGAGCTGAATACGCTGCAGGGCGAGATCGCCGCACAGCAGCGCGCCACCGACGCGGCGCAGACCTCGGCGCGGGTGACGCGTCTGCAGTATGACGCGGGCATGATTAACTACCTGGATGTGGCCACCACGGAGAACAGTAGCCTGAGTGCGCAGCAGAGTTTGCTGACGCTGCAGAGCACGCAGTGGGTCAGCAGCGTGGCGCTGATTGCCGCGCTGGGCGGCAGCTGGCAGGCGCCCTGAGGTCGCACCGTAACGCCGATAATTCTGTTGTCGAACCGCGTTAAATCCTGCATCGTGAGGGGCTATTTTCATGATGCTAAGGAGCCGGCATGGTTTTCACACTTTTGCGCCTGATATTTCGCCTGTTGTGGCGGGTCGAACTGCGGGGCGATGTCACCGAACTGAACAAACAGAAGGTATTGATCACGCCGAACCATATGTCGTTTCTCGACGGCATATTGCTGGCGCTATTTTTGCCGATCAAGCCGGTATTCGCTATCTATAGCACCATCAGCGAAAGCTGGTTTATGCGCCTGGTGAAACCCTTTATCGACTTTGTGCCGCTGGACCCGACGCGTCCGATGGCGCTGAAGCAACTGGTCCGGCTGATCGACACCGGTCGTCCGGTGGTGATCTTCCCGGAAGGCCGGATTACGGTGACCGGCTCGCTGATGAAGATTTACAGCGGCGCAGGCTTTGTTGCGGCGCGTTCCGGCGCCAGCGTGGTGCCGGTGCGCATCGAAGGCGCAGAGTTCACGCCGTTTGGCCGTCTGGCGGGCGTATTTAAACGTCGTCTGTTCCCGCGCATTACCCTGAGCATTCTGCCCGCCACCCGTATTCCGATGCCGGAGGCGAAACGGGCGCGCGACCGGCGCGTGCTGGCCGGTGAGCACCTGCACCATGTGATGATGGAAGCGCGCATGGCGGTGCGTCCGCGTGAAACCCTGTTCGAGGCGTTTCTGGCGGCACGAACGCGTTATGGCGCATTTAAGCGCTGCATCGAAGATGTCAATTTCAAACCCGACAGCTACAACGGCCTGCTGAAGAAGTCGCTGGGCGTGGGGCGTATCCTGGAACGCTACAGCCAGCCGCGTGAAGTGGTGGGGCTGCTGCTCCCCAATACCACCGTCACGGCGGCGGCGATTTTCGGTGCCACGCTGCGCGGGCGCGTACCGGCGATGCTCAACTACACCGCGGGCGTGAACGGCATGCGGGCGGCGCTGACCGCCGCGCAGATCAAAACGGTCTTCACCTCGCGCCAGTTCCTGGAGAAGGGCAATCTGTGGCATCTGCCGCAGGGGCTGCATGAGGTACAGTGGATCTATCTGGAAGATCTGAAAGAGACCGCCACCGGCAAGGACAAGCTGTGGATCCTCGCCCATCTGCTGATGCCGCGCCGTGCGCAGCTGCCTCAGCAGCCGGAAGACGCCGCGATGGTGCTCTTTACCTCCGGGTCGGAAGGCTACCCTAAAGGCGTGGTGCACTCACATAAAAGCCTGCTGGCCAACGTCGAACAGATCCGGACCGTGGCAGACTTCACACCGCGCGACCGGTTTATGTCGGCGCTGCCGCTGTTCCATGCGTTTGGCCTGACGGTCGGGCTCTTTACCCCGCTGATGACCGGCGCGCAGGTCTTTCTCTATCCCAGCCCGCTCCACTACCGTATCGTGCCGGAGCTGGTCTATGACCGTAACTGCACCGTGCTGTTCGGCACCTCCACCTTCCTGGGTAACTACGCACGCTTTGCCGCGCCCTACGATTTTGCCCGTCTGCGCTATGTGGTTGCGGGCGCAGAAAAACTGCAGGAGCAGACCCGCCAGACTTACATGGAGAAGTATGGCATCCGCATCCTGGAAGGCTATGGCGTCACCGAGTGCGCGCCGGTGGTGGCGATCAACGTGCCGATGGCGACAAAAGCGCACACCGTGGGACGGATTCTGCCGGGCATGGATTCACGTCTGATGTCGGTGCCGGGCATTGAGCAGGGCGGGCGGCTGCAACTGCGCGGGCCAAACATCATGAAGGGCTACCTGCGGGTGGAAAACCCAGGCGTGCTGGAAACGCCGGTTGCCGACGATGGCGAAGGCAATATGGAAGCGGGCTGGTATGACACCGGCGATATCGTCAGCTTCGACGAGGGCGGGTTCTGCCAGATTCAGGGACGGGCCAAACGTTTTGCCAAGATCGCCGGGGAGATGGTCTCGCTGGAGATCGTGGAACAGATCGCCCTTAAAGCGTCGCCGGACCGACAGCATGCCGCCTCGCTACGTCCGGATGGTCAGCGCGGCGAGGCGCTGGTACTGTTCACTACCGATGCCGGGCTGGCACGCGACAGCCTGCAGAAAGCGGCCCGTGAGCTGGGCGCGCCGGAGCTGGCGCTGCCGCGCGATATCCGGGCGGTGAAACAGCTTCCGCTGCTCGGCAGCGGCAAACCCGATTACGTGACGCTGAAAAAAATGGCGGAAGAGGAGACGTGATGAGCCTGGATCGTAATGCGCCGCTGATGTCGCGCGGCATGATCGCCGTGATTATCGCCCAGTTCTTCTCGGCCTTTGGCGACAACGCGCTGCTGTTTGCCACGCTGGCGGTACTGAAAAGTCAGTTCTATCCCGACTGGAGCCAGCCGGTATTGCAGATGCTGTTTGTCGCCGCCTACATTCTGCTGGCGCCGTTTGTCGGCCAGGTGGCGGACAGCATGGCAAAAGGACGGGTGATGATGCTCGCCAACAGCCTGAAGCTGCTGGGTGCGCTGGTGATCTGCTTCGGCTTCAATCCCTTTGTCGGCTATACCCTGGTGGGCGCGGGGGCTGCGGCTTACTCACCGGCCAAATATGGCATCCTGGGGGAGATCACGCACGGCGACAAGCTGGTGAAAGCCAACGGGCTGATGGAGGCGTCAACCATCGCCGCCATTCTGCTCGGCTCGGTGGCGGGCGGGATGCTGGCCGACTGGCATATTCTGGCGGCGCTGGGGATCTGTGCGCTGACCTACGGCATCGCTGTCATGGCGAACCTGTTTATCCCGAAGCTGCAGGCGGCACGTCCTGGTCAGAGCTGGCAGCCGGGCATGATGGTACGCCGCTTCTCGGGTGCCGTCATGCTGCTGTGGCGTGACGCGGAGACGCGCTTCTCGCTGCTCGGCACCAGCCTGTTCTGGGGCGCAGGCGTGACGCTGCGCTTCCTGCTGGTGCTCTGGGTGCCGGTGGCGCTGGGCATCAGCGACAACACCACGCCAACCACCCTCAACGCTATGGTGGCGATCGGAATTGTGATTGGCGCGGCGGCGGCGGCGAAGCTGGTGACGCTGGAGACCGTGCGTCGCTGTATGCCGGCCGGGGTGCTGATTGGCGTTATGGTTATGGTCTTCTCGCTGCAGCACTCGCTGCTGAATGCTTATCTGATACTGATGCTGGTTGGCGCGCTGGGCGGGTTCTTTGTGGTGCCGCTGAATGCGCTGCTGCAGGCGCGGGGCAAAGAGAGCGTCGGCTCCGGTAATGCCATTGCGGTGCAGAATCTGGGTGAGAACAGCGCCATGCTGATCATGCTGGGGCTCTATACGCTGGCGATCAGGGCGGGGGCGCCTGCGGTGGCGACGGGCATCGGCTTCGGTGTGCTGTTTGCGCTGGCAATAGCGCTGCTGTGGCTGTGGCGACCGGCTAAGCGGTAAACACGGCGCCGCCGCCTGCCGGCGTTCACAGCAGGCGGCGGCGTACCCTCTTAGCGACGGACGGCAATCGCTTCGATTTCGATCTTCACATCTTTTGGCAGACGCGCCACTTCAACGCAGGAGCGCGCCGGGAAGTGAGCCTGATGTTCGGTGAAAAACGCTTCATAGGTCGCATTGACCGTAGCGAAATCATTTAAATCCTTGACGAAAACCGTGGTCTTCACGATATCGCCCACCTTCAGACCCGCCGCTTCTACAATCGCCTTCACGTTTTCCAGCGACTGACGCGCCTGTGCGGCAACGTCATCGGCAACCTGGCCGGTCGCCGGATCGACCGGGATCTGACCAGAGGTAATGATCATGCTGCCCAGATCGACGCCCTGAACATAGGGACCGATAGCGGCAGGGGCTTTTTCAGTACTGATTTCACGAGACATCATGGCTCCTTTGATTATGTCGTCAGGCGGCGATACCGCCGCTCAGGCCCATTATAAGGTCGGACAGGGCGATTACCAGTGACCCAGCACCACATGGCGGGCGAACTCTTTCTCGCAATATTTGCACTTCAGGTGCACATCATCGGCGCGCTGCTTGACGGCAAAGCTGGAGAAGACCGGCTCGCTGCGGCTGATGCAGTTGCTGTTGGGACAGGTCAGCACCCGCTCAACGTGATCCGGCAGGGTCGGAGCGATCTTGGCCACCACTTCGTAGTCATCGATGCGGTTGACCGTGGCATGTGGCGCATAGACCGCCAGCTGATTTACCTGATCGTCAGTGAGAAAGGTGTTCTCGATCTTGATCAGATCCTTGCGGCCCATCTCACCGGATGGCAGGTTCAGGCCGATGGTAATGCGCTGATCCGTTTCGGTTAGCCGGAACAGAGAGAGCAGTTTAAAGCCGATCTGCGCCGGAATGTGGTCGATAACCGTGCCGCGCTTGATCGCTTCGACCTGCAATTTGTTGTCCTGAGTCATGGGGTCTCTCCTTACAGGGCGGGTTCGCTGTTTAAAACCAGTGCCAGCAGAGCCTGGCGCGCATAGATGCCGTTACCCGCCTGCTGGAAATACCAGGCGTAGGGGGTCTTATCGACATCGGTGGTGATCTCATCAATACGGGGCAGCGGGTGCAGCACTTTCATGTTGTCGCGCGCCGTGCCGAGATCGGTCGCCCGCAGGATGAACTGCGCTTTGACGTTGGCATACTCTGACGGGTCGAGCCGCTCTTTCTGAACCCGCGTCATGTAGAGGATGTCGAGCTGCGGCATCACCTCTTCGAAGCTGTCGTGGCGTGACCAGGGGATCTGCTTCTCATCCAACATATCGGTAATGTAGGCGGGCATCGCCAGCGCATCGGGCGCAATAAAGAAGAAGCGGTTACCTTCAAACTTCGCCAGCGCCTGGGTCAGCGAGTGGACGGTGCGGCCATACTTCAGGTCGCCGACCATCGCCACATTCAGCTGATTCAGACGGCCCTGGGTCTCCTGGATGGTAAAGAGATCCAGCAGCGTCTGGGTCGGATGCTGGTTCGCGCCGTCTCCGGCGTTGAGGATCGGGATGCCATTGGAGAACTCGGTCGCCAGCCGGGCCGCGCCTTCCTGGGGATGACGCATCACAATCGCATCAACATAGGTGCTGATGACCGAAATGGTGTCGGCCAGGGTTTCCCCCTTCTTGCCCAGCGAGGTGTTGCTGCCGTCAGCAAAGCCGACCGCTGATGCGCCCAGACGATGGATTGCGGTTTCAAACGACAGGCGGGTACGGGTAGACGCCTCAAAGAAGCAGCTGGCGATCACCTTGTGCTTCAGCAGTTCCGGCTGCGGGTTGGCTTTGAGCTGCGCCGCCGTCCGCAGCGCCAGTTCCAGCTCTTCGCGACTGAGGTCGTTAATTGAAATAATGTGCTTGCGATATAGCGGGTTAGCCATAGCTGTCTCCTCTGCGCGGCCGGATTGCGGACAAAAAAAAGCCCCTGCTTAAGGGGCTTTTTTAAGATCGGGTCGATGACCGAAAGAAACAGCAGCACCGCCTGCGGTCAGGCGTGATTGAGCATCAAATTGTCCGCTGTGCTGTCGCATATTTCCTCCGGCAAATTGGGCCGCATTATACCCGTTCGTCGTGGAGCAGCAAGAGGAAAACGTTTGCGGGCCGGTTGCCGGTGCGTGTCCGGCAGCGGGACATGGCGACGAACGCTGTCCGGTGAGAACAGCGCCCGGTGGCCGCGGCCTGTCAGCGCTGGCCCAGCGTCGCCACCATCACCGCTTTGATGGTGTGCATGCGGTTCTCGGCCTGATCGAAGACGATGCTGTGCGGCGACTCAAAGACCTCATCGCTGACTTCCATGCCGTTGGGCAGATCGTACTGTTCCGCCATCTGCTGGCCCAGCGTGGTCTGATCGTCATGGAAAGCGGGCAGGCAGTGCAGGAATTTTACCTGCGGGTTGCCGGTCAGATCGAGCATCGCCCGGTTGACCTGATAGTCACGCAGCAGGGCAATCCGCTCGGCCCAGACCTCTTTGGCTTCCCCCATCGACACCCAGACATCGGTGTAGATGAAATCGGCGCCTTTCACGCCACTGGCAATATCACTGGTAAGGGTAATCTTTCCGCCGGTCTGCTGCGCCACTTCGCGGCACTGCGCCACCAGTTCCTCCTCCGGCCAGCAGCTCTTCGGGGCCACCAGACGCAGATCCAGACCGGCCAGGGCGGCGGCTTCCAGCATGGTATTCCCCATGTTGTTGCGCGCATCACCGACGTAGACCAGCGTCATCTCGCTGAGTTTTTTACCCGGCAGATGCTCCTGCATCGTCAGCAGGTCGGCCAGCAGCTGGGTGGGATGGAACTCGGTGGTCAGGCCGTTCCACACCGGCACACCGGCATGTTCCGCCAGCGTTTCCACCAGCGCCTGACCGTAGCCGCGATACTGAATGCCATCGTACATCCGGCCCAGCACGCGGGCGGTGTCACGCATCGACTCTTTATGGCCGATCTGACTGCCGCTCGGGCCAAGATAGGTGACGTTTGCACCCTGGTCGTAAGCGGCAACTTCGAAAGAGCATCGGGTACGGGTCGAGTCTTTTTCGAAGATGAGCGCGATGTTTTTGCCTTTCAGATACTGCACTTCGCTGGCGCTTTTTTTCGCCTGTTTTAATTCAGCAGAAAGGGAGAGCAGGTAATCGATTTCGGCGGGGGTAAAATCCAGAAGTCTGAGAAAATGACGCTGATACAGCTGACTCATACAACGCTCCGGTAAGCATTAAAGTGAATTAAAATTCAATCTAACCGTATGAATATTCATTTTCAAGTCTCGGGGCGAATAAACTTTTCGTTTTGTGTAGTGGCGCGACAGGCAGTGTGGGAAAATAATTGTTTATTGCCGAACTCAGAGAGGACATCGTCATGGCATATGAAGCATTACTGGAAGAGCAGCAGGAAGAGACACGGCAGATCATTGAAGAGCTGCTGGAGGATGGCAGCGATCCTGATGCGCTCTATACCATCGAGCACCATCTCTCCTGCAATAACTTTGACTCACTGGAGAAAGCCGCCGTCGACGCGTTCAAGCTGGGTTATGAAGTGACCGAGCCGGAAGAGCTGGAGCTGGAAGATGGCACCACGGTGATGTGCGTCGATATCATCAGCGAATCCGCGCTGAACCCGGAACTGATCGATGCGCAGGTGGAGCAGCTGGTGAACCTGATCGGCAAGTACAACGTCGATTACGACGGCTGGGGCACCTATTTCGAAGATCCCGATGCCGAAGATGAAGATGAAGATGATGAAGACGACGCCATCGAAGATGAAGACGATAATGGTGTTCGCCACTAAGTAGCCGGGGCGGAGATCTCTCCGCCTGTCACCTCTGCCACGCCTTTTTGACATCATGAACTACGCACCTTTACTTGAACCGATCTATCAGTTTCTGCACTGCCGCACGCCCCAGGCCTGGATTGACGAGGCGCGCAAGCCGGAAAATCTGACCCTGCTGTTAACCGACCATCTGGTCTGCGAGCTGAAAGCCGCCCAGACCGCGGTCTGGCTGATCCGCAAATATGTGGCTGACAAACCCAGCGGCGATGCGATTCTGGCGTGGCTGAAACCCTATGAAGATTTTATCTTTCGCGAAGATGGCGACAGCGATTTTATCAACGCCCACAGGAATCTTACTAAACGCATCATCGTGCGTAACGCGCTGCCGTGGGCGGATGATCTGGTTGAGAAGATGGTGCTGCTGATCAAAGAGGAGCTGCATCACTTCTATCAGGTGTGGGAAATCATGCAGTCGCGCGGGCTGGTCTATCAGAAGATCACCTCGAGCCGCTACGCCAAATCGCTGCTGCGCGAAGTGACGACCCATGAGCCGGAAACGCTGGTGGATAAACTGATTTGTGGCGCCTACATCGAGGCGCGCTCCTGTGAGCGTTTCGCCAGTCTGGCACCTTATCTTGATGATGAGCTGGCGAAATTCTATCTCTCGCTGCTGCGCTCCGAGGCGCGGCACTATCAGGACTATCTGACCCTGGCGGCGCAGATCGCGGCGAAAGATATCTCGCCACGGGTGCAGGCGATTGGCATCACAGAAGGGCGGTTAATCAGCGAGCCGGACAGCGAGCTGCGCTTTCACAGCGGCGTACCGGCGTTCTGACTCTGCAAGATCAGCGGGGCGGTCAGCCCCTGTTTTACAGCACCTTCAGCATCCGCACTTCGCAGTCGACATGGCCGGTGCAGCCCATCGCGCCGTCGATATGCTCAAAGCCCAGCGACTCGTAGAGTTTAATCGCCCGCGTCAGGCTGGCAGTGGTTTCCAGATAGCAGCGGCGGAAGCCGTGACGGCGTGCATGGTCCATCGCCCGCAGCGCCAGTTCGCGCGCCAGGCCCTGACCGCGAACGGCAGGCAGAAAATACATCTTCTGCAGTTCGCAGATATCGGGCGCGCTGCAGGCGAGAGGCGCGACGCCACCGCCGCCAGCGACCCTGCCCTGATACTCAACAATCCAGTAGGCACTCTGTTCAGCACTGTAAAGCTCAAACAACTGGTCGAGCTGGGGATCGGAGACGGTATAGCCTTTGTCCGCCGTCAGGCCGAACTCGGCGGACACATCGCGGATCACCTGGGCAATGTGCGGATTATCGGCGGCAGTAATTGGCCGCACCTGGAGAAGCTGAGAATCATAAATCATGTTGGGCTGGGATGAGACAGAGCGGTTAGACATTTACCAGAAATAACATTATCGTCATGTAAAAGCAATATTGCTGATAATGCAGGGAGGCAGAAATGACAGCATTTCGTTGGTTAGTTAAAAATTATAAAAACTTATCTTTTGTTTTTATTGTTATTGGTTTTATAAACGTTTGGGCTTATTTTAAATGGATTGGTCGATTGGATTTTTTTTCATTGGTAGTGGGGAATCTTTCGGCGAGTTTAAGTATATTGATATCTTCATTAGTCTTTTTTCTTGCTATTTCCATCATGTTCTTCATTCCTACAGCCCTTTGTTCTTTAATGGGGCTGAAAAGCTCAATTAAAGATAAAAAGAAACTCAGTATTCGGGAAAGACTTGAGACTGAATATAATGAAGGTTGTACTGCCATAACTTCTTTGGTTGCTATTCTTGTTGCACTTGCTGTTTTCCTCCTAAACGAAAATATCAGTATTAGGCTTTTTCTTATTCCTGCCCTAGTGGGTTTAGTTACCCATGTAATCTGTAATTACTTTACAGGCAATAAAAGTCAACGGCATTTGAGGCTTTTTATTCTTCGTCTGGAATCTATTCATAAGCGTAAAAATCTGGAAAAAGATTATTTGACTAAGTGGTTTTGCTGGGAGAGATTTAAGGCTAGCCAGGTAATTATAAATATTTTTTATTGCTGCATGTCGCTATGTATCGCCTTTATTTCGATCATGCCTCTTTTTGTTTTTATAGATATGGGAGTGTATTTTACTGGCGAGAATATTTTGGCTCAGTACTCTATCATAGTAATTTTATATTTTTTACTTTTCATGCCTGCGCTCATAATCCTTTTTAGGAATAAAAATGGTAAAGTTCAGACAGTTCATCCTGCATTAATGCTGGCGCCTTTTATAGTTTTGGTTGTCTTTGGTGTTTTTCCTGGTTTACTTATTCAAATAAATCAGCGAGGGATTGAATTGGTCGGTATGGCATCCTGGGAAGAAAAGGTTTTTTCCTTTAATGTAGATGATTTCCCTGCATACTATTTTCCTAAAGATAAATGGGGTGTGACAAGAGAAGTAGGTAAATCCCGTCTTGTTAAAGGACTCCAGGTTTTTTCAAATAGTGAAGTCTGGCTTGTCTGTCCTTCAAGTCTATATGAGCTACGTACAAAAGCCATACAAAACAATGCGCTAATTTGGAGGGAAGATAAAGATTCTCAGAATAAGTTGAAAGATTTAAGTCAGTATTGTTTGATAGCCAGAAATAATCAGGTAAGAACTGATGCTGCTTTAAAAAATCTGTATGAATCTATGTTGCCATAAATAATAAATATAGTTATTTAATGGATATTCTTTCTCCCATCAGTTTGATTGAGATTTTTTCTGGCTAAATTGACCGTTGTGGGATGGTAACTTAATCAACTCATGGGACGCATTTGAAGACATACCCATTTTTTAATCACATAACATGTAGATGCAATGTCATCACAGAACTACGAGCTTTGCTAAGTATCAAATACTGACAAAAAAACCCCGCGCCAGCGCGCAGGGTTTTTTTCAGAGCAACGGCATCAATCAGAGTGCCGCAATGACCGCCTGCTGTTCAATCAGTTTTGCTTTTGACTGCTGCAGTTCCGCGACGCGCTCGCGCTCTTTCGCGACCACCGCTTCCGGGGCGCGCGAAACAAAGCCTTCGTTCGCCAGCTTGGTCTCGATCTTCTCGATCTCCACATCCAGCTTAACCAGCTCTTTCGCCAGACGCTCCAGCTCGGCGGTTTTATCCACCAGATCCGCCATCGGGATCAGCAGCTCTGCGCCTTCAACCAGCTTGGTTACCGACACCGGGCCTTTCTCGCCTGCAGGCAGAATGGTCAGGCTTTCCAGACGCGCCAGGCGCGACAGGAAGTTGCGGTTCGCCTCGACGCGACGCAGCGCGGCCGGGGAGCAGTCACGCAGCAGCACATCCAGCGGTTTGCTCAGCGCGATGTTCATTTCGGCACGGATATTACGCACCGCCACGATCGCCTGCTTCATCCACTCGATGTCCGCTTTCGCTTCGGCATCCTCTTTCGCCGCATCGTACTGCGGGAACGGCTGCAGCATGATGGTGTCGTCGCTGATGTTTTTCAGCACTTTCACACGCTGCCAGATGGTTTCGGTGATAAACGGAATGATCGGGTGCGCCAGGCGCAGCAGCGCTTCCAGCACCTGCACCAGCGTATGGCGGGTGCCGCGCAGTTCCGCTTCGCTGCCGCTGTTCATCACCGGCTTGGTCAGCTCCAGATACCAGTCACAGAACTGGTTCCAGGTGAAGTCATACAGGATGTTGGCGGCGATATCGAAGCGATAGCTGTCCAGCGCTTCGCGGTACGCTTTAACCGTGTTGTTGAACTCGGTCAGGATCCAGCGATCGGCCAGCGACAGCGTCATGTCGCCGCCGTTCTGTCCACAATCCTGATCTTCGGTGTTCATCAGCACAAAGCGGCTGGCGTTCCACAGCTTGTTACAGAAGTTACGATACCCTTCCAGGCGCTTCATGTCCCAGTTGATGTCGCGGCCGGTTGAGGCCAGCGCCGCCAGGGTGAAACGCAGCGCATCGGTACCTGATGGCTCGATGCCGTCCGGGAACTGCTTCTCGGTACGTTTGCGGATCTTCTCTGCCAGCTGCGGCTGCATCATGTTGCCGGTACGTTTTTCCAGCAGCGCCTCCAGCGAGATGCCGTCGACCATATCCAGCGGATCAATCACGTTGCCCTTGGATTTCGACATCTTCTGACCCTCTTCATCGCGGATCAGGCCGGTCATGTAGACGGTTTTAAAAGGCACCTGCGGTTTGCCATTTTCATCTTTGATGAAGTGCATGGTCAGCATGATCATGCGGGCAATCCAGAAGAAGATGATGTCGAAGCCGCTGACCAGCACGCTGGTCGGATGGAAGGTGCGCAGCGCTTCGGTGTTTTCCGGCCAGCCCAGAGTAGAGAAGGTCCACAGGCCTGAGGAGAACCAGGTATCCAGCACGTCATCATCCTGACGCAGCGCCACATCGGCGGCCAGGTTGTTCTCTGCACGGACTTCCTCTTCGGTGCGGCCGACATAGACGTTGCCGTTCTCGTCATACCACGCCGGGATGCGATGACCCCACCAGAGCTGACGGGAGATACACCAGTCCTGAATATCGCGCATCCAGGAGAAGTACATGTTTTCATACTGCTTCGGCACGAACTGGATGTCACCGTTCTCAACCGCTTCAACCGCGACTTTCGCCAGCGGGGCAGTGCGCACATACCACTGGTCGGTCAGCATCGGTTCGATGACCACGCCGCCACGGTCGCCGTAAGGCACGGTCAGGTCGTGAGGTTTGATCTCATCCAGCAGACCCAGTGCATCGACGGCGGCGACAATCGCTTTACGCGCGGCAAAGCGTTCCATTTTCTGGAAGGCGGCCGGGATCTCGTCAGAGCAGGCGTCGCTTGCTTCACCGTTGGTGTCGTAGACCTGAGCGCGTTCGCGGATATCACCGTCGAAGGTCAGGATGTTGATCATCGGTAAACGATGACGACGACCTACTTCGTAGTCGTTGAAGTCATGTGCCGGGGTGATCTTGACGCAGCCGGTGCCTTTTTCCATGTCGGCGTGTTCGTCACCGACGATCGGGATCAGACGGCCCACCAGCGGCAGCATCACAAATTTGCCGATCAAATCTTTGTAGCGCGGATCTTCCGGGTTAACGGCCACGCCGGTATCACCCAGCAGGGTTTCCGGACGGGTGGTAGCCACCACCAGATAATCTTTGCCGTCGGCCGTTTTTGCGCCTTCAGCCAGCGGATAGCGGATGTGCCACATTGAGCCTTTGCTCTCGCGGTTTTCCACTTCCAGATCGGAGATTGCGGTGCGCAGTTTCGGGTCCCAGTTCACCAGGCGTTTGCCACGGTAGATCAGGTTCTCTTTATAGAGACGGACAAACACCTCTTTAACGGCGTTGGAGAGCCCTTCGTCCATCGTGAAGCGTTCGCGCTCCCAGTCGACGGAGTTACCCAGACGGCGCATCTGACGGGTGATGGTGCCGCCCGACTCGGCCTTCCACTGCCAGATTTTGTCGATGAAGGCGTCGCGGCCATAATCCTGGCGCGTTTTACCCTCTTCAGCCGCAATTTTGCGCTCAACCACCATCTGCGTGGCGATGCCCGCGTGGTCGGTACCCGCCTGCCACAGGGTGTTTTTTCCCTGCATGCGCTGGTAACGGATCATGGTGTCCATGATGGTTTGCTGGAAGGCGTGACCCATGTGCAAGCTACCGGTGACGTTCGGCGGCGGGATCATGATGCAAAAGCTTTCCTGGCTGGTATCG
>Ga0308161_1000895_pt1 | contig 40606 bp, 32 predicted proteins | sample PhyFR2_FD_201034 | JGI IMG/M metagenome (GOLD analysis project Ga0308161, IMG submission 201034) | Phyllosphere microbial communities from UC Gill Tract Community Farm, Albany, California, United States - DLSLF.R2 | ecosystem: Host-associated > Plants > Phyllosphere > Unclassified | place: USA...
ATATCTCACCGCTAAATTTGTTAATCGGTCTGCTGGCGCTGAGCATTGCCTCGGTGATCTATATCGAGAAGCTGCGCATTCCGCTGACCGGCTATTGGGCACTGATACCGCCCCTGTTCATCATCCTGAACCCTTTTCTGGTGCAGTGCCTGCTTTATGCCTATGACAGTCTGACGATTCTACTTGCCTTCGCCATTGCGATGATGGCCAGCCTGAAGCTAAGGCCGGACGGGTTGCAGCAGCTTATTCTCGACGTGCTGCTTTTGCTGATGGTTCTGACACTCTATCAGTCGGGTTTAAACGTGTTTATTGGCTGCGTGGCGTTACTGGTCGTTTGCCGAATTCATCAACATCTGCCCGTCTGGCAATGGCTTGGCGGCAAGATATTTGCGCTGCTGATCGCGGTACTTATTTATAAATACGGCATCAGCGGCCCCCTGATTAATAAAGCGGATATATACAGCATGCAGCATAACCAGCTGCTGATTCCTGGGCCGGGGGCGCTGCATATTCTGACTGAAAGCATCAGACGTTATTACTCGCTGTTTTTCAGCGCTTACCCTGGGTGGCGAGCCGGATTTGTTTGGCTGCCTGTTCTGTTTGCTGCCGTCGGCCTTGGCATTACTGGAGTCCGGTTAAAGCATCAGAAAAGGCTTAATGTCACAACCCTGCTACTGCTGTTAACAACACTACCAGTGGCTGTTGCAGCCATTGCCGGACTCTCGCTTATGCTGGCCAGCCCGGTTTTTGTTCCGCGCATGCTGGCTGCCTGGGGAGTGACTTTACTGTTCTGCTTTTATGTCAGCGTTCAGGCATGGCCTGCGTGGGGGCAGTGGTTAGCCGGCCTGAGCGGGGCTCTGCTGCTGTACCATCTGGTGGTGATGCTGGCCTGCTTTAACACGGTGGTCAACAGCCAGCGCTATGAGTTCAGCGTAATGGATCAGATTAAAAGCGACTTCTACCGACTGCCCGTACGCAGCGTTGATAGTATGGCATTTATCGGCCAATTAGATGATGCGCCTGAGGTGCGAACGAATATCAAAAACCTCCCTCTGATTAACAGCATACGCATGAAAATGCTGGGCGAATCCGAACCCTGGATCTGGCAGGCGCTTATCGCCCATGCCAACATACCGTTAAAATCAATCAGAGCGACCGAGCTGATGCGTGCGGAAAAGCCGCGTAACTATCTTTCTCAGGGAGCCGAATATGACGCCTATGTTGTAAACCGTACCCTGGTGATTGATTTGCGAAAGTCAGGTGGGGTGGTTGAGGTTGATGCTCAGTAGGCTGGATAGCATGTCAGTGCAAAGAAAAGGATGAATATGCCAGATAAGTTATACGAGATAACCTATTAACGATATCTTCCCGGGTAAGCTGGGGTAGTGGACAAGAGGTACATTAGTTACAACACACACGATACTGTTCCGGTTTTCTGTGTAAACCTCAGCTCCATAGAAACGTTAAGCTTCCAGCTCCCCACTGAAAAGCCCCGCCGCCCCGGGCCAGAGGCCCGGAACAGAGTGGCTTTGATGCTGGCTGTTGTAACTACCATTGTTGTGGCTTTGGGAGGAATGGCTTCAGGTTCTGAATACACGCCCGTAAGCGGCCCTGACGGCCCGCTAACGCGGAGATACGCCCGGTCTTCGACCGGACCACTCCGACAGCGCAAAGCAGCGTTATTCGTCGCGATAAGCGGGTCTGGCTTTGCAGGGAGGGTGGTGGGATTGGTGAAATCTATCAATGCAGGGCGGCTGCGCCGCGTTACGGCGACCCTTACCGGTGACGTCACATGAAATACCGGCTGTCGCCTCCATGCGCAGGCGCATAAAAGCTATAGTGAACATTCAGTTACTGGTTAACGTGAGATATATTACGGGTCAGTTTCGATACTCATGGGTCGAAAATCGAAGCTGTTAAGTAAGCATCACATGGCCCATTTGCGAGTTGGCCTGATGAACAATTCTCTGCAAGGGATAGCGTTAGCCCCGCTGAAACGCGGGGAACATGGAAATTTACTAACCTTAACTGGTTCATCTAATGAAGGTGCCTTAGCCGACCTGTTAATCAGACCTCTTCCCGTTAACGCCGCAACGGCAAGATGTTATTTGACAATCAAAATCCTGCAATTTTATAATCAGCCGGCTTTCGCATCTCATTAAAGGTATTCGTCCAATGCGCAATTAATGCCCACCGTCCCCCTTGACGGCTTTCATGCAGCTTCTTTCGGAAGTTGTTCTGGTGCATTAATTTCAGGGTTATCGCATGACGAATTCTATTCTAACGCTAGAACGCGTTTCTTTTGTATTGCCTGACGGCAAGCCGCTTTTCTCAGAACTCACTGAACAATTTGACCAGCGCCACACTGGACTAGTGGGGAGCAATGGTGTGGGCAAGAGCCTGTTGGCTAAGATGATGGCTGGTCTGGTTACACCGACTTCCGGCCAGTGCCGTTGCTCTGGCCGCGTCAGGTATCTGGCACAGCATCTCTTACCCCAGCACTACTATAACGTTGCAATGCTGGCAGGAGTCGACACCCAGCTAGCTGCGCTAAAGCGCATTGAAGCAGGAAGCGCCGACCCGATTGATTTTGAACTTGTCGGTGAGGGTTGGGACATTCGCCAACGCCTGCAAACACAGCTTGAGTTTGCGGGATTGGGCTACCTTTCGCCAGAATCAGCGGTCAATCGACTGAGCGGCGGGGAAGTGATGCGAGTGGCACTGACCGGCGCGACGTTATCGGATGCCGATTTTCTTATTCTTGATGAACCTACCAACCATCTGGATGCTGCCAGCCGATTAGCGTTGATGCAGCAACTGCAACAATGGTCCCGTGGCCTGCTGGTCATCAGCCATGACCGAAGGCTATTGCAGCAGATGGAACGGACAGTCGAATTATCGTCGCTCGGTTTACGCAGTTACGGCGGCAACTATGGTTTTTATCAGCAGATGAAAGCGCAGGAGACGGCCGCCGTTGCGCAAAATCTTGATCGCCTCAAAACCGAGCGCAAGCGAGAAAAGCACGCTTTGCGAGACCAGCTTGAACGGCTCGAAAAGCGTCAGTCTCGTGGTAATCGTCAGAGCAAAGAGGCAAATCAGGCAAAGATTTTGTTGGGCCGTCAAAAAAACCGTAGCGAGGCCTCAACGGGCAAGCAAGTAAAACAACAGGCCCAAACGCGGATGCAGCTCAACCAGCAGGTGCAGCAGGCAGCTAAGCAAATTGAGGCCTCAACACCTATCGTCATGCATTTAACCTCCTCATTCAGGGCATTACCGCAGAATGTGGCCAAACTTACCGATGCCGTTTTACCCTTTGTTCCTGTGCCTTTCTGCCAGATAACGCTGACCATTAACGGCGGCCAACGGATCGGTGTTATCGGTTCAAACGGGTGTGGAAAATCGACATTGTTAAAAGCGTTAGCGGGTCTGTTGCCGCTAGCGTCCGGTCACCGTGAGGTCTGGGCTAAAACAGCTTATCTTGACCAGCAGCTTTCCATTCTGGACCGACAAAGAACGGTTCTTGAGCAACTTCTGGCGGTGAACTCTCAGATGGGGGAATCCCAACTGCGTATGCAACTTGCCCAGCTTGGGCTGGATGCAACTCGGGTGTCATTACCCTGTGGCGAACTCAGCGGCGGGGAACAACTTAAGGCCGCGCTGGCAACGATAATTTATGCCGACGCACCCGCCAGCTTTTTGCTGCTCGATGAACCGAGTAATCATCTGGATATTCCGTCCCTGCATACGCTGGAATCTTTTCTCAATCAGTATCAGGGAACCTTGATAGTGGTGTCACACGATGAGGTGTTTCTCAGCCAAATTGAGTTAACACATTGGCTGGTTGCGGGGAAGAAGGGTTGGGAGTTCTCTTCTAATCAACATTTTGTATGACCTTAATACCCATACGATTTCAAAAGAAAGTCGCTATAGGTAGCGATGGTTTCACAGTCAGTTTTGCTTAAAAAACGTACTTGGCGTACGTTTTCGTACGGTTGGGCTTCAGACCCCGAAAACGCCTTATAGCGCATGAGTACACCCTATTGCTACAGTAAGCCTGTTCAAAAAACGGGCTTACCGTACAATAATTCTCTATATCCAAACTGACCCCTAAGGGGTCCGCTTGGAAAAAGGAAATTATTCTACGCTAAGCGTTTTAGGCTTAACGGGTGATTTCATTCCATTGAGCGGAAACGCCTGACCGTAAGGGATGTACGGAACTATCAGGCTGCCCGTTTGTGGTTTTGCTTACTTTCGTACACATAGTCGGCGTGGTGTCCGTAATCGTTCGGTTTCGGACGCAGAAACACCACAGCAGCTGCAATTAACGTAGTTGCAGACACCTTACTGGTTAATAAATAGCCTTGGCGTAGGATATTTTCCCTTTTCCAAGCGGACCCCATTAAGGTTAAGATCGTAAGGGCTACAACAGCAGAACAGGGTGTTATGTAACTCATTGAATTTTAATAATTCATTTTAATTCATATTGAGCTGCAAATTAAATTATTCATCTTGCGAACAATTTAAAATTACAATATGATAAAAAATCAATTCATTTTCTATTTTTTATAATTCAAGAGGTTGTATGAAAACGAAAGATGACCGTGAATGGGAAGTTTTAGATAATGTTTTCGATTTGAATGATAAGATTGTCTCTGTCATAAAGTCAGAACAACCAGATTTTATACTTGACTATAAAGGTGTGACAACAGGAGTTGAAATAACAGAATTGTATTACAACCATTCTATGGCGCGACTTCATAATCAAAAAAACTATATTGAAGACATCCTTACAAAGGATAAAATCCATAAGGATGATAAAAACATATTTACTCCGTGGGATATCATATATTACGGAAAATCAAATAACTATAAACCATCAGAGATGAAGGTATTACGCACCCCAACATATGACATGAACGATTTTCGAAATTCTTTTATATTTGCCTTAGACAAAAAAGAAATAAGCAAACAAAAATACAATAGAACTCTTGAGCAATGTAGCTTAATTACTTTTGATAAGGAAAATCCCTTCAAAAAAATTGATGCTGCAGATTTTCATTCTTCGTTTATTAACGAGCCTGTTTTTGATTCGATTATGTCATCTTCTTTTGATGAGATATTCCTTCTTGTAAGGCTAAAAACGAATCAAATGGCATTTTCACAACTTAAGCTAGCATGCTTACTTTTAGAAAAATACAGACTCTTTGATTACATTGCTGAAAATAAAGATAAATTTGGTTTCAACACTCTTTCAAATGCAACCCATCAAGTCGTTTTTGCAGAAGTTCTCCTCCGTAGGGGAGTAAAAAATATAAGCATGTATAATATGGATAAGTTTTCGGTAACTAGTACTTCGAGATATGGAATAGGATTCCATAATGAGAGAAGCAATCACATATGTGTTTTGGATCACTTCCCTAAACTACACCCATCAAATACACTAATATCACTTGAGGATCTTCCATATCACTTATTTAACGAGGATTCCTTTAGAGATTATTGTGATGAGGTCAAAAAGAAGAGAGTTTCTTCTGATATACCATTTTTAAATAAAAAATATGGCTATCAATTTTATTAGTAAGAATTAATAAAACCATAGTGTGAGCGGATAATTAATAGCGGCATGTAACTTTCTTGATGGTTAGGAGATTGAATCGCATCTTTTAAGAGCGACTGACCATGAATTTTATCGCGCCCCATCCCGTTTATGACGCGGTTATGCCTGACCCTGTGTGTAAAAATACCGTTTCTGATGTGTTTTAATCTGAAACCTGTTCTTCAGGCGCACTGATCCAGAGCAGGCATCCGCAGCCATCGTTTTTTAGCCATCTGGTGCAGCCTGTCTGAGAGCATTTTTGTGGCGTGCTCACCCGCCACGGCACCGGCAAAACGCAGCCGGCCTTTGCAGAGGATGCACTGGTATGGATCCGTGCCCAGGAAACCTTTCATCAGCACCGCAAACCCGGGCCGCTTCGGTTTTTCCCGGGCCGTCATCGACAGCGCTTTCCAGACCTTCGGCAGCAGCGTGCCCCGCTTGCGGTTGGCCAGAAAGCCCGAGTAGCGCACCATTTTAAAATGCCGTGCCGGAACGTGGCTGATATAGCGGCCGATCATCTCTTCCTGACTCAGCGTCTGGCGTTTATGCTTTCCCGTGCGGTGATCGAGGTAATGGTGGACCACCGCGCCGCCGGCATAGTGTCGCAGCCGTGAAGCCGACACCGGCGGGCGCTTCAGGTAGCGTCCCAGGTACTTCACGCTGTGCCAGACTCCCCGGGTCTTCTTCGCGAAGTGTACCTTCCAGTGCCGGCCATACTGTGCCTTCAGGTAACGCCGCCACTGCTCCCCGTCGCGGATGTGCCCCAGTCCCGGCACTGTGCCGGGACTGACCCGCTCATAGCTGTCGCGCAGCAGGCGGATAACGGCTCCCCGCCAGATTTCCTCAACGGCCTTCTTTCTGAAGAAAAGGCTGCGCCAGGCGCCGTGCTTAACATCAAGCCCACCGCGGGTGACGGAAACGTGGATATGCGGGTGCTGATTAAGTTGGCGGCCGTAAGTATGCAGGGCGCAGAAGATACCGACCTCAATACCCTGCCGGCGTGCCCACTTCAGCATGGCGCGGGTGGCGCAGCGGAACAGGTCATTGAGCAGGTGCCAGTTGTTGCTGAAGAAGGGCCACAGCAGGTGGGGCATGGTAAAGGTGATGTGCTGCCAGTCGCAGTCGGGCAGCACGTGCTGCTGTTCGGCTATCCACTGCTCAGTTGATTTCATGCCGCAGGCGCTGCAGGCCTTTGACTTGCAACTCTGGCAGAAGAAGCGGGAGTGTGTGCAGTCCGGCGAGGCGCAGCAGTAACGGCGTACGCCCATGGCGCAGGTCCCGCAGGCGAGCATGCGCTCAACACAGAGGCGGGTCCACTGGCTGATGCTGTCGCCGTGTTTTTCGAGGTAGCGGTTCCAGCCGTCATCGACAGTGAAGAGGAGCTTAGCGGGGCGGGGGATATACATGGGACCGAGTATAAAGCGGAGCGCCGGTCATGCAAACACCCGAAGCTGCGAAGCAGCGCCGCTCACGCCGCAGGCGTGCTACGTTCAGCAGGTTATAGTCCAGGCTGACACCGCTTACAGAATGCAGCTGACTGACTTACTGAAAGTGTCGGTCAAACACAAAACGGGTGGAATGGTATCTCTTTCCTCTTTCATCACACCGTCCTGGGTTCAGGCTCCACAACAATTAAATCGCTATCAGGGCTATCCTGCAATAAGGGTGACGGGAAGTGCCGCACCAGGGCAGTCAAGCGGCAGCGCTATGGCGGAAATGGATCGCCTTGCGAGTGAATTACCTCAGGGATTCAGAGCCGAGTGGGCGGGCAGTTCGCTACAGGAAAGAGAATCAGCGTCTCAACTTCCAGCGCTTATTATGTTATCCATCCTGGTGGTGTTTATGGTTCTTGCCGCACTCTATGAAAGCTGGTCAATACCCTTTGCGGTAATATTAGTCGTTCCGTTGGGACTGGCGGGAGCGGTGTGCGCGATAATGGTTGCTGACATGTCGAATGACGTCTTTTTCCGGGTAGGAATGATAACCATCATTGGGCTTTCGACCAAAAACGCCATATTGATTATTGAATTCGCCCGGCAATTACGTTTGCAGGGTATGGATATTGTCGCCGCAACCTTGCAGGCAGCCAGACAACGATTACGGCCAATTTTGATGACTTCACTGGCCTTTACGCTGGGAGTCGTCCCCTTAATGCTCGCCAGTGGTGCCAGTGACAGGACTCAGCATGCCATTGGAACAGGGGTCTTTGGCGGTATGATAAGTGGGACCTTATTAGCAATATTTTTTGTGCCTGTAATTTTTGGTTTAGTCATGCGAATGTATAAAAAATAAAAACTTAGACCAAAAATCCAGAGCTATCACTAGGTTGGTAAGGTGTTTATCTTTGATTGAAGATGAAATTGTCCACACTGAGCTCAAAATAGGTTAGTGCGGGACATTCCATTTTCTAGGTGGGCCTCTAAATGTCGCATTTTGCAGCTTCGCTCCCACCGGGCCTACTCAGGGGGCTGGAGTGCCACCTTGTCATGGTAAACGGTAAACGGTAAGTGGGAAGAGCTGCTGACCGCACAGCAAATTTTACGTGACGCGGGTATAGAAAAACAGCACAACTCATCTTGCCGGGCAATCAGTCGGGGACGCGCTTATTCGTTACGACGAGGAAAATGCTGTCGATCTGATAGTGATGGGGGCCTACGGTCATTCCAGGTTGCGGCAGTTCTTTATCGGTAGTCATACCTCCGAAATGCTGCAAAAGACGCAACAACCGCTTCTGATCCTCCATTAGCAATGAAAAGGAGCCCTATTACATGAAGTGGATTAGCCGTCTATCACATGGACCACTCTGAATCGGCATGAGTGCAACAAAATAAGCATGCTTAAAAAACAGGCTTAACGTGGGATATTTTCCGTTTTCCAAGCGGACCCCTAATAGCTTTATTATTCGCAAAGTGAGCGAGGCCTGTCACTTAAGCCTGACATAATGGCCCCCCCCGGCAGCCGGAAGAAGTGCACCGACATACGCAGGCCCTCATGGATAAGGGGGTCGATGAAACGATTTTCCACGGCAGATGTATTATTTCCACCATCGAGATGACTCACGTTAATCATTCGAATGTCAAGATTGCGCTTTACGATCTGGTATTCCATCAGGAATGCCTTACTCACATAGTTTCTTGCCGTAACGCCGTCCGTCGTTTGGATTTCAGTACGTGCAGAGTAAGTTCCGGTAGCCCTGGTGACACCCGGCCTCAGCCACCATTTCCCATGTACTATCAGAGTCTTACCATTATCCTGAATAATATTGATCGTCTGAGTACGGCATTCATTGACTGATATTAACAGAACCGCAGGCGCATAGTACCATGTAAGTGTCGGTACAGCGACACACAGGACCATACAAAAACAGATCATCCGTCGGAGGGTAATAAATTTAACGTATAGCATGAATTTTTACTTTTATTTAATGGCAGAGAGCATATCAGTGCAGAGAAACGCTCTTTAAAATAAGTGTTGTTGATATAAATCCAGTATTCGTCTTGGACGGGAATATATTTTTTAGCAAACATGGTTTTTACAATAGCGGCACTATTTTCACCCAGGTGCACGTAATCAGGCGCAGCAAAAAGATGCACGCCGTCTTCATTGCTCAGCGCCACATATTCAACTGGTTTAATAAAATCCTTCATGCGCAGCATGGCTGCCCCGATACTAAGTAAAACAGTAAGGGTAAGCAGTAAAATAATGGGGGAATATCTCCATCCCGTCCGCTGCTTTCCAGGAGCTAAAACAGAACGCTCAGGCGTTGCGGCAATGACTGTAAGCGAGGGCGCGGAATGTAGGGGTTCACATCCGGTGCACTGATGCACGTGTCCGGACTCCAGTCGGTAGCCTTTCCCGAGCATCGTTGTCAGCGCCGAGGAAGGAACACCCGACATGACCAGACTTTTACGAAGATGATGAAGGGTGACCCGCACGGAAGCTTCTGTCACGGTGACCCCCTTTTTTTTCCAGCCGCTGGCAAGCAGTGCATCGCGGCTGACCGGCGCATCGGGATGGGCGAGCAACAGTTGCAGGCAGGCCGCTTCTGATTTGGTCAGGGAGATGCATGTTTCACCGTTTATCAGCATGCAACGGTGAATATCGAATAAGACCATTAGCTTCCTGTCGCTTTGTGATGGCTGAATGCAGATGAAAAGCGTGTTCTTCTGCAAACGCTAGTTAATAACGCAATGTTACTATATGTTGTTTATGTGATCTTTTCAACTGCCAAAAAACTCGTTTACAGATGTTAAGCCTGTTAACATTGATTATTAACGAATATTATTTTGAAAATTATGGGTGTGATAAGTACCTTAGGCTTAGTTCAGACTTGTACTGCCAGCTCACTGCGGATGCCGGATTCTTATAACGCCAAGATGATACCTGAATTGTCTGGCCAGGATACCCGCTGAGCTGATAGGCGCAGGGCTGCGCGAGTACTCCTTAACGAATTTAATTGCGTGCGTGAATATAGGGACAGTATTAAATAATTGCGCTGACATTATAGTAATAACTGGTCCTATTTTTGGGGGAGAAAACAATCTCACTTTAAACCCCCGTTTCATTGACGTGAAACATCATTACTTACTAGACTTAAAATGACATTAAAGTGTTTTTTTTCGAAAATCCTGCTGCATTTTATTTCACTGCCTGAGAACTTCAATATATGAAAAACTATTCCAGATTAAACCTGATAACCTGTGCACTGAGCCTGTCTGTGGGGTGTGGATGGACTGCGCAGGTCGGCGCCGAAACCGTCATCGACCGGGACACTGAAATTGACAGCTCCTCTCCGAACGGGGAGGATTATCTCCTCACCAGAGGCGCCACGCTCACGCTTAATGGCGCAACTACTGGCTCACTGGTTACCCGAAATGAAGTCGCAGATTACGGCCGACTTATTACCAATGCCGGTACCCGGGTAGAAGGTAATATACGTATGTACTCGAATCGCGTCGGCATGAGCGTAACGGGTACACACATCACCGGCAATGCAGAAACGGGAGGCGACGGTTCGGTTTTTCGCGACAGCGTCATTGATGGCAATCTCGGCGTTTACGGAGGATCCAGCTCTTCGCCGGTAAAAGCACAGGCTGAAAACATACTCAGCTCATCATTAACTGCTCAGGATGCAACCTGGGAAGTCAGCAACAGCCAGATCAGTAACGAATCCGCCACCCGTTCAGCTGTGACTCTGCTCCGGGGGAATGCGACCGTCACCGGAAGTAACGTCCACGGAGTGAATTCTGCCGTTATCATGATCTACGCCACCCCTCTGCCTGTCAAAGGGGTTAGAAACTATCTCAGCGCAGCTTCCAGTCGTTTTACTTCAGTTGATGGCCCCGTGTTCCAGGTGGGAACGACTGACTACGTTGGCACCGGTAATCCTCTTTGGTCTAATACAGACATTACGCTGTCCGACGGCAGCTTTGCTGCTTCGGAATCCGGCCAGCTGCTTAAAGTAGAATATTTCAGTGACGCAACGCTTAATCTGGATGCCAGCCGGGCGGAGGGGCGCGTATCTGCGGATTCGACCAGCACCGCATCGGTTAACCTGCGCAATGGCAGCGTGCTTAGCGGCAGCCTGGCTAACGTAAGTGCGCTCTCGCTTGACAGTACCTCGGTGTTTATCATGGATGCAGATTCAGATGCCGGGCGCTTATCAATGGGGGGCGGCACGGTGCGCTTTGCTTCCCAGTCCGGTAGTTTCAACACCCTTACACTCGGTGAGCTGACCGGTGGTGGGAGCTTCTTTATAAACGCCGATGTCGCCGCGCAGCTCGCTGACTTCCTGAATGTTACCGGGAATGCGGACGGTTCATATATTCTGCATGTGGCCAACTCGGGTGCTGAACCTGTCGGGTCGAATGAGCAGCTTCAGCTGGTACACACCGGCGGCGGGGATGCCTCTTTTGCTATCAACGGCGGGAAAGTTGACGTGGGGACCTGGGAGTATCGTCTGGTTCAAAGCGGTAATGACTGGTATCTGGTTCAGGACGGAAAAATCCCTGAGCCTGGCCCCGACCCGGAACCAGAGCCAGGGCCAGGACCTGAGCCTGAACGGGGTACAACCACGCCTTCTACCGATGCGGTCCTCAATATGGCCTCAGCTACTCAATTTATGTTTTACGGCGAACTCGACAGTCTGCGTAGTCACCGTGCTGCTTTACGAAGCGGGCAACATAAGAGCGGCGTCTGGGGAGATTTCCTGCACAATGCCGACAATGTCAGCGGTGCTCACGGTTCGTCCTACAAGCTGAGACAGAATGGGCTTCAGCTCGGTGCCGATACCCGACATTCTACGCCGGCAGGCGTTCTTGTTACTGGTGCGTTTGTAGCGTCATCAGATGGAAAAATTAAAAATGCGCGCGGAGGAACAAGCAATGTCGACAGCTGGGGCGCGGGACTCTATGCCTCCCTTTATACCGGCAACGGCTTCTATCTGGACGTTACGGTAAAAGGCAACCGTTTTGCCAGCGACCTCTCGACCCGCATGAGCGACGGCACGGGTGTTAGCGGAAGCTGGCATCAGTATGGGTACGGCGCTGATGCTGAAGCAGGGTGGTTAATCAGCCTTCCTGCAAACGTGCAGCTTCAGCCCTATGCACGATTAAGCGGCTATCAGACTCAGTCAAAGTCTGCTGGCCTCTCAAACGGTATGCAGGCTGACCTCGGGCGCAGTAAATCACTGCGTGGAGAGGCGGGCATCAGCACCGGTATAAGCCTTACGCCGGGCAGTATGACGGTGACACCTTATTTAACCGCTGCGCTGCAGCAGGAATTTTCCGACAGCAACACAGTACGTATTAATAATGAATACAATTTTGAAAATGATTTCTCCGGAACACGTTTAAAAACAGGTGCCGGCGTCAGAGTGGATTTAACTTCAGCCGCACAAGTATTTGCGGAAGCCAGTTATCTTAAAGGCTCCAATATTGAGTCTCCCCTTAGCGCCGATGTGGGTGTACGCATCCGTTTCTGACTCAAGGTAATACGATCGTTTATCTCAACTAACAGGCACTCCTGCTAAACAGCTCTGCAGGAGCTGCCCGTATTAAACGTTCTGTCCATTGACAGTTTTATATCTGGTCTGACCTGCCGGTTCGCCGGAGTCAGTTAGCTGAAAAAATTAAATAATTATGGATTTTCAAACACTTAAACCGCTTGCGTATATTGCGACTACCGCTTTGTACACATTAGGCTTTTTAATCTCTGAAAGAAATGCGCACGCCAGCCAGCCCGATGAAGTCAAGATTATTGACCGCAAGGTAACTCTCCACGGTGATGAGGGCGGCGGCTATGACTACCTGATAAAACCGGGCGGTGCGCTGTGGGGATATGGGGTAACCACCGGAAATATCACCGTTGGTGATGGAAGCGAATGGACATCGCTCGTTTTTAATCCCGGTTATCTCGATCCCGCCAAAAGAGAAAACGTGATCAACGGTAATATGGTTATCAAGGATAAAGGGCAGGTATACATCCATGTGACAAAAATAAATGGTGATGTAACCGTATCCGGTGCTGACAGCCGCCTACGCCTGAGTGGATCCAGTATTGCCGGCCTGTTGACTGCAGCAGGCGTGAAGGATCTATTACTTACATTTTCAACTGCAGCTGAAATAGACCTGAATGATAGTGTAATTGGAATTGAGGATTCGCGGGTTATATCAACAGGAACTGCTTTTACCATGCGAAACACAGTTGCTGCTATCGCGCGCACCTCTGTTGAGGCGGAAACGGGTTTCAGTTTGGGTGCCCATACTGCATCTGCAGACCCGAAACTGTCGCTGAGCAATGTCGGGATGCGGGTAAACACGGCTTTTCATGTCGACAACGGTGGCATCGCGGATACCGGAACGCACAGTATAAGTGCTGATTTCTGGTCGCGCATCAACGCCGCAGAGCTACTGGTTGCCCGCGGCGGCGCGGAAGTCGCCCTGACATTAACAGATAACAGTCATGCGCAGGGCGACGTTACTGCGGATGAGCGCAGTAACGTTATGTTGACCCTGTCCGGGAACAGCAGCATTACCGGAAAACTCACCCGCATACATTCGCTTCTGATGGACAGTACATCCCTGGTCACTCTTACCGGTTCATCCGATATCAATGCACTTCAGCTCAACGGCGGTACCTTACGTTTTGCCCCACAGAATACCGGAACAGGCTTTTCTTCGCTGACATTAAAAACACTCGAGGGCGGTGGAAATGTTTACCTGAACAGTGACGTAGCTGGCAGGCAGGGAAACTTTCTGGACGTAAGCGAGCGTGCCGGGGGGCAGTATCTTTTACACGTAGCTAATTCCGGTGCTGAGCCTGAGCTGACTGGTGAGACGCTGCTGCTGGTACGCACCGGTGGGGGAACCGCATCGTTCAGGATTTCCGGAGGAAAGGTTGACATTGGTGCATGGCAGTACTCGCTAATGCGCATTGGCAATGAATGGCGGCTGGTTCAGGGAAGTGATAAGGTCGTTCCACTTCCGGAGCCGGAACCAGATCCTAATCCACTCCCGGAGCCCGAACCTGAGCCAGACCCTAATCCACTCCCGGAGCCCGAACCTGAGCCAGACCCCAATCCACTCCCGGAGCCCGAACCTGACCCCTATCCTCTCCCGCGACCGGTCAGGGGCACCTCTGCTTCAGCTGACGCCGTGATTAACATGGCCAGCGCGCTCAAAGAAATGTATTACGCTGAGCTCGGAATGCTTAACGGGATCGTCAGGCCGTCAGCGAAAACTGGTAACGGCAGTTGGGGGACATATATAGATCACCGCGCCGATATTACAGGATCGTGGAATTCCGGTTATCAGCTCAGGCAGAAAGGTTTCTTAATCGGTATCGACAATACCCGGGAGAGCGCGCTGGGCGCACTTACGCGAGGCGTATTTCTGAGTCAGTCTGATGGACGAATCCATCATGCGCGGGGAGGAGTCAGCCAAACTGAAGCCTGGGGTGCAGGGATATATGCATATCTGCGTTCGGACACGGGCTGGTATGCTGGCAGCACGGTTAAGATTAATCAGTTTTCCAGTAACCTCTCCGCAGTAATGGCTGATGGTGCGGGAGTGCAGGGAAAATGGAACACATCGGGAGCAGGAGCCTCTGTGGAAGCCGGACGGCAAATAACCCTCGCTAAAGACAGAGATCTTAATCCCTATCTGAGTCTGCAGGGGTATCAGAACAAGAAAAGAAGTATCACCCTGAACAACGGTATGCATGCAGACATGGGCAACGCCCGCTCATTGCGCTTGGTAGCCGGAACCCGTTATTCAGAAAAGCTAATGACCGGCGGTATACCGGTTCGTCCCTATGTGGATTTCGCAGTCACTCAGGAACTGATGCGCAGTCAAGACGTGAGTGTCAATGAGCGCTGGAATTTTGCGAATGACGGCCGTGGCACGTCAGCCCGGGTTGGTGGCGGCCTCAGCGTCGCTTTAACGCCTTCTGTTTCAGTATGGGTAGAAGGTGCATATAGCAAAGGAAAAAGGGCAGATTCACCGGCTTCAGGTGGCGCAGGTATAAATCTGGAATTCTGATCGGATTCTGTACCAGACGGGTTAGCGTTTAATGTACTAGCAGAATCAGGGATGGTAGTTTGATTCTATAAAATGACGAGTGGGAATTTTCCAGTGTAGCGTTTGTATAGGTCAATGAGCGCTTGAGAAAGATGCGGAGATATATCGTGCGGTAAAATCACTGATGATGTATTTTTCGGCTTCAGTGTTAGGGTTCCGGCGGCAGGGGTTGCGTAAATCCACATGCCCTTATAATAATGGTGGATGTGAAAGCTTCCACCGTTCAGAAGCAGACCAGTTAAGTTTCTGTATCCTTATGTTCGTCTTCATGTCCTGCTGTTGTCTCCGTGTGAGGGTGCTTTATAGTTGTTATCCGCGTCCAGCCGTCTGCTAAAATTTCGTTAATAACAAGCTCATGCTGAATCCTGTCGGAAAAGATCCTGGCAGCGTTAATTTGTCCCCGCCTCAGAAAATCATTTACTTATCATATGATAACACTGCGATATATACTTACCGGATTGTCTGTTTAACCGTAAGGAACTTGCCTGTATTAAATCACAGGCTAGGTAATGATTATGTCTAAGCCGCCCGTCGCCATGTTCTATCCGGGATCAGAAACCGTGACACTCGGAGAGAAAACGGTTCAGCTGAATCATCCGGCGGCCACCTGCCTCCACCTTCTGATTAACCGGCAGGGCAATATTGTTAATAAAGAAGATATCTTAAACGCCTGCTGGGCTGAGCGCGGGGTGATTGTTTCAGACGTGTCCGTCAGGCAGGTTATGTATAAGCTCCGGAAGGCATTGCAGGAAACCGGGCTCGATGCCGGCTGTCTGGAGAATGTTCAGCGTGTAGGCTATCGCCTGGCCGCAGGCAGCATAGTGATTTCAGAGCAACGGTTTCCGGAAGACGTGCCTGAATTCCTGCATGAAATAAAGAGCCCTGACTGCGGTTCACAGGAACCCGTCATCGATGAACCGGCAGACGGTCATATCAGACCGCTGAACAGACAAAGGCAGCGTACGGGGCGATTGTCTTCCCGTTTATGGGCAACAGGATTATTAATGGGTTCACTGGTCACGTCATACTGGATCTATACAATCCGGACGGCTGAACTTATCGAACCCGTTGCCTATGATTTTGTGACGAAAGTGGGAGATGCAGAGGTGTTTTTTCAGCATGAGGGAGAAATTAACCGGGAAATTGTTCTGACTACGCTTCAGACGCTCATCAGTAAAAAGTACATTACACCCTCTCTTAACCGGTATATTTACGTCAATCAGACATACAGCAACAGCATTATTACCCTCTTTGCCTGCCGGGCGCCACTTTCCGAGCCGGATAACCGATGCTACAGCCTTGTGGCAGAGGATCGTAAATGAAAAAAATATGGATTATACCTGCAGTCATGCTGCCGGTGCTGACGTGGTGGGTGGCGCCGGCTTCCGGGCTTTATGCCTACAGGGAATGCTATTCAGAAAATGTACTGGTCTCATTTGAAAATGATCGCGACGTGGTACGCGTCTCACGTTTCTGGATCAATAGCACAATTAGCAGCGCGTCGGGGAGCTATCAGGCCAGCCTGTATTTTTACCATAATGGCATTCTGGCGGAGCGGAAAAGCCTGATAAGAACTTTTAATGCCGCAATGCTAATCCGTCGAAATGCCGTCGACCTGCAGGTTGAAAACGTTGGTTTCATCTCAGGCATCCACGATGAAGATCCCCGATACAGGCATTATCTCGATGCTTACATGCAAAAAAACCTGAAATCCCATATCCACCTGTTCAGCAACGGCCAGAAACTGATGACAGGGCTGGCGGGCAGACCCAGGCTAATCTGTAACCGTCATAAAAAAACGGTGTACCCGCTTCGCTGATTGCGTGAGGGTGTTCGTAGCTACAGCGGGTTAATAACCGGGGCCAGAGGCCCCGGTGAGGATCGCCCGGGGGACATCAATGGATCAGAACGCTATGCGTAAGCCGGCTACAGCAAGGCTGTCTGAAAAGCCCCTGCTACCTGTCTGATGCGTCAGGTCACCCCAGATAATCACGTTTTCCGACAGGTTTCCGCCGATCCCGGCCCTGATTTCCGCCACGTCACGTGTACCGCCCTGCATAACCTCCACATCATCGAGTTGGTGCCGAAAGGCCTGGGCTGACGGCGCCAGGCCGCCTCAGCGTAGGGCTCTGCTGACGTCTTCGGGTGAGAATATAACAGCTTTACTCCAGCTTTCGTTTGCACATTCCCTTCATTCCTGCTCCGGACACGGGTGCCGTTATGCTCACGGAGATCGTCACTTTTGACGTTCATCCAGCTTATGCGGGCTTCAGGCTGAAGCGTCAACGCGCTGCCACCCGTTCCGGTAACTGCCCAGCTATAGCCCGCGCCGGCTGACGCGAAAAACCCGCGTGAGCCGTAATTTTCAGGTCTGAGCGTGTCGCCCTGCACGCTGTTTCTGAACCAGCTGTAGCCGACGCCTGCGCTGAAAAGGAGGCCACTCTCACCTGTATTTTGTGTGCGATAACCGTAGGCGCCAACATTGTAGCCCCGAATACTGCTCCGCGCAGTTGCTTTGCTGACGCGGCTGTCAGAAATTCCCCGCTGGCGGGCAACCCCTGCCGTAAGGCCGGCGCGGACGTTTTCAGCCGGGCGCAGCAGGTCAACGCCTGTACGCGTGACTGAACGGTAAGCGCGCGTACCTGTCTGTCCGGTGCCGTCACGCCACCGCTGTCTTCCGGCAGACGACTGCAGCCAGAAACCCTGCTGGCGGTTATAGCTGTTTCCATCCCGGCTATCAGACGGGACGTCCAGAAAAAGCGTGTTCGCGGCGGCATAGTTAGCCGTGTAGGCACCCGCTTCAGCACGTATGACCCGAACCGAGGGATCTGGTTTTTCACTGCCATCATTTCCACTGTCGCCGCTATCTTCCCGGGCGTTGCTGAGATACCAGTTTCCGGAAAGATCAGCCTTCCCGCGCACGAGTCGGTAATCATAGGCGCCCGCCACGATGCGGCCGCTCTGCCTGAATTCGCCAGCAGACTCGCCACTAACGCGAATCAGTTCAATACCGTTAAGCGTAGACGCACCACTGCCGCCCGCATTGATAACAGTGACCTGGGTGGTACCGCTCGTGCTGCCTTCAATACGTAACCTGTCGCTTGCGGAATCATCGGCGCCGAGTCGCACGTTCAGGCTCAGTAACCCATCCCGGCCGTGATAGTTGCCGTCGATGGCCAGCACGTTACCGGGCTTGCCGTTATCGAGTCTAATGAGTCCGGCATTGGTCAGATCACCCGTTATTCGCAGGGTTGCGGGCATACCGCTTCCCGGACTCCGGCTGCCAGTCAGAACTGTGCCGTTGTTGTCTACATTACCGGATATCGCGCCGTATCCCCCGAGCAGAGCGTCAGGAGAAATATGAACCTGGCTGTGAACGGACGCCTCATGATGATTCTCATCGCCAATAATGAGAGCACCCTGCTTAACGTCCGTCCTGCCGCTGTAATCGCTGGCGGCGTTAAGCACTAACGTACCCAGATCGGTCTTAGTCAGGCCGCCGGCACCGGTAAGACCGCTGTCCAGGATGGCCGTAATGTCAGCGGCGTTCTGCCGGCCATTTCCGACGCGGATAATAGAATTATCTTCAAGTAAAGTGACCGGGTCACCGCTAATCCGGTATCCGTCAGTGACAAACTGCATACCCCTTATACCGACCTCACCCGCGCTGTTGTCCGTCTGCACGTGTCCGGCCGCCCCCTGAAATACAGCGAACTCACCACGCCAGCTTACGCGAAGCGTGCCTTCTGCATCCGTCCAGTGAGGCGAACTGACGTCCCATATTCCGTCACCGCCGCTTTTGACGTCATTTACGCTGTCTTCTTCGCCAGCCCAGAACCCCAGGCTCATCCCCGCAGTATTTATCAGGTTAATTTGCTTATCAACGGAGGTCTGCAGTGAAAGATCGTCGCGTGAAATCCCGTCGGGAGTGCCGGCAATGGACAGCCCGTAATCTCTGAAGCTCAGCCCGTAGTCGAACAGGCGATATACGCCAGGCCCGAAGCCACCCAGATTGCTGACGATAAGCTCACCGTCGAGCTGGAGGTCGCCGCTGACGTTAAAAAGCCCGTTATCACCGGGTGTGCCCAGCGCCACATTGATATTTCCTCCCCATATGGTCAGATCACCGAAAATATTCAGCGTCTGGCCCTGACGTCCGGTCAGCTCTCCTCCGTATACAAAAACGTTTCCGGTCAGCGAGCCTCCCCCCGTTAATTCGCCGGTGGATCTGACGTCCAGATGGGTCGTGACGAAATCGCCGTCCAGTATCAGAGTGCCGTGTGTTGACATGCCGCTGTAGGTACTTGTGGCGTTACCGGTGAAGCGGGCGTTACCCGTGAGGCGCCAGCGGTCACCGGGATTGTTGATCCCGACGTAATTCATCTGGCTGAATCCGCTCATATCCTGTTCACCCCTTCCCTGAAGCATCAGGGCACTGTCCCCCCAGGCGGGGCCGGTTACCTTTCCGAGAATTTTTGAACCCGTTTTCAGCGTCAGTGTACTTGTGTTGTGACTTTCATCCTGACTGAAGAGGATGGCGGTGCCCTTACCTCCTTCGATGGTCCCGGCGTTAACGATTTCCATGCTATCTGACCGGTCCGCGCTGATGCCCGTGTCACCGCCGTAAATGGTGCCGAGGTTCTCCAGGCGCATGGACGGATGGTTTCCGTCAGAGGTACTCTGGTAGATCCCGTACACGCCCCCGGCTATAAGGCCATCTCCGAAATTAAAAATTTCCGGGCTGGCATCCGAGATATAAATGCCGGCACCCGACCCGAAGTCATAGCCGGATTCACTGCCACTGCCGGACACAGTAGCGTGCCCCTGGATTTTCCCGCGGTTAATCAGCCGCTGGTTGGACTCCGTGCCCAGCACCATTCCGCCTGCGCCTTCAATGACGCCTGAATCTGAATTTTCAATAATCGTGGATGAAAAGATGCTGGCGCCGGCACCCTTTGTCCCCGAGACGGTACCGCTGTTAAAAAGAGTCAGGAGTGAACCATATGACAGGCTGGAAAAAATCCCGCGGTTGAGACCATTAATCTGTGCACCGGTGACATTCTCGATCATAAAATCGGACATGTTGCTTAGCGCAATGCCATCACCATACTGAGAAAGAATTTTTCCACCGCTGTTGGTCAGCCGGTTACCGCTCCCCTGATAGCCTGACAGGAGCAGCGATTCGGTTTTACCCGAAATTAATCCGTTATTAAAAAGAGTAAAGCTGTCAGTTCTTCCGCCGTGTTTTACAGCGGCAAATACGCCGATATTCCCGCCTGATATTTCCCCCTGGTTGAATATATCAGCGCTGCCGGTAATGCTGACCGGCGATTTGTCACCTCTGATTAATCCACCGGGCAAATTCTCAATATTTATGCGATCGTCATCCCGGGGTAGCGACATGCTGTCAGGACCAGCGAGAATACCATTTGCTCCACTGTGAATAACACCACTGTTAATTATCTTATTTTCTCCGCCCTGAAGCCATATCCCCACGCCGTCAGAAGAACGTACCATCTCGATATATCCTTCGTTAACAATTCTCCAGTTTCTGGCTGTTTCACCCCCTACGGCAAAATCATAAGACCCGTAAGCAGGTCTGACAGCTATCTCTTTATTGATAAAAAGTGATTTTCCAGTGCCACTGAGTATTACGGAATGGAATGTGTCAGTATCTATAGATAAATCATATTGAGTAGCTCCAGTATACAGTGAAAATACAGGCCCCACAAAAATAAAAAGGAGGTATTTTTTTCCCCAATGGTACTTAATCTTTTGAGATTTCGCGGTGACATGCATTCCTCTTTTATGAGCTGGAAGGTATTGGTTTAAGATTAATTTAATGTTCCATGAGAACAAAATAAATTCACAGTTTCAAATTAATTAATGTTATTAGTTGTCATGAGGTATTAGTGATTTCATCCCCTTGTATTTTATGGTTTTTTTAAGTCTTGAGGACTACAGGTTAAAGTCATTTTTTAACAAGTATTTGATTGATGTTAAGATGAAATTGATTTAGATTTTTCTTAGTTTTTAATCATTTCAGGGGTTGTTATGATGAATATATCTGTGATCGATGACCATCCGCTGTTGGCAATGGGAATAGAGTGTGTATGTCAGAGCATAGGCTGGGTAAAGGTTTGCAACGTATATTACAGCCTTGATTCTTTTATTGATAATACAATGTGTGGCGATGTTGATCTTATAATCCTCGACATGCGGCTTTCTTCTACAGATGGATCGCATGCTCAGGTTGTTAACAAGCTAAAAAAGTATGTGCCTGATGCAAAAATTCTCTCGGTCGGCGGAGGTCATTATGAACGTGACCGGCATGAGGCTTTAAGGTCAGGCTCACACGGGTTTGCATCGAAAACGGAAAGTCTGAAATCGCTTAAAGAAAAAATCGAGAATGTTTGTAAGGGTAATTTTGGAAGTAAATTACCTGTCAGGATTGGAACTGATATGCTGGCTACCAGGCCTTTGGCTGCAGATCTTGAAATTTATGTGACACTGACGATATCAGAAAAAAGGTGCTCAGGGGATTGATGGAGGGTTTTTCCATTACGTCACTGGCTCAGACACACAAAAGAAGTGTAAAAACAATCAGCTCTCAAAAACGGTCCTTAATGAAAAAAGTGGGTGCGCAGACTGATATGGACTTATTCAAAATATTCAGTTTTTCGTCCGTTCCCGGGCTTGCATGTGCTGATTTTAGTCATTTAAATAAGAGCATAATGTTTTCATCGAAAGGATTTAGTAATGAAAGGTTATCACTAATATGAATGCTCAAGGTGTCGTTATTAGCGATTATAGTTCTTATTTTCCAGATCCAATTTCGATAAAGGAAAATACTCGGGTCGTTATAAGTCACTGCGATCTTGAGTACCCTGGTTGGGTATGGGTTATTGCCGATGGGGGTGCTGCCGGCTGGGCCCCACAGCAGATATTTATAGCCGATAACGTCAACGAAGTTATTTGCACGGAGGACTATACCGCACGTGAGTTATCGGTTTCTTCAAGCGAAAAAATTAATGTCATAAAATCCCTGAATGGCTGGTACTGGGTAACGAACGCCTCAGGCGAATCCGGGTGGGTGCCTGAAGATTGTGTGGTTCTAATTTAAGGTTTAATAACGGAGAAATTATGAGTGCTGATATACTAAGTCAGGCTATTAACCTCAGACAAAAGGGCGAGTTTTCAGAAAGCAGAAAATTTCTCTTTAGCCTTTCAGAGTCCGGAGAATATAAAGGGCCGGCTTATCTTAATATTGCCTGGTCGTTAGATAATGAGGGGGCTGAAAGAGAGGCCCTGAAATACTATCTCTTGTCATTAGAAGAACAACTTTCTGAAAGGGATAAATTTGAGGCAATATTTGGAGTTGCCTGTACTTACCGATGTCTTGGGGACTTACATAAGGCAGACGCGGTATTTCGTCAGTTACGACGTGAATATCCTGAAGCAACTCAGGTATTACCATTCCATGCTTTATGCCTGTCATCTCTGGGCAAAAAGGATGACGCCATCCGGCTGCTTTTTGAACTGCTACTTGAAAGTACCTCATCTGATGCAATAAGGGCTTACAGCAAGACGCTATCGGCATACGTGGACGCTGAGTATCCGGAAAAAGACTTGCGTATTGAATCCACGGAAGTGAGGAGTAATCCTTAATTAAACTTTATCGGTTAATTCAGGAACATGACTACTAAAAGGCGCCTTCATCAGGGAAAAACCGCTTTTAGTAAAAATACATGTGCAATAAATATAAAAAATCAAGATGACATACCTTGATTATAGCCGTATGTGATTAGCTACGTGATGAAGGGTGAGGGAACCAGTCAGGGCGGTGTCTGTAATTTTGCAAAGGCGGGAGTGCACCGGGCTGTGAGTGGATACGCTGGTTCGGCATTCTTCCCTTCACCACGATCAGCCGCTTCAAATCGTAAGCGTCAACATCATTCCTGAAATAAGACTTTCATCTTTATCGTGTGCAGCAGCTGAGCGCAGATATCGGTATGGTTGAGCAAAGCTTTATGAGGACTTTAATTCATAGCTTCTTAGCCGATTCATGGGGGGCGTGACAGGCTGGTTATGCAGCTGACCTCTGGATCAAAGAAATCAATCTGGCTTTCGGGAGATGGATGATGACGTTTCCGTCCGTCTCTTTCCCCTGCTCTATTTTCATCTCTGAACACGCAATTCAGCGCTATAAGCCGGTTGGTCATTACATCCGGCGAGCCGGGTCAGACCGTAGTGCTGCACAAGGCCCGGTGGTCTGGCACGTGTCTGTTGTTAATGAATACGGCGGGCTGAACAGTGAGCAGCCCATTTATAATCTCCGACTCCTGCGTCAGGTAGCGGAAGTTCCGGTGTTCAACTTTCCGGTGCATGGGGTGGAGTCAGCTGGTAGCGGTGGTCTGAATGGCCCCGGTTGAAAATTTTCTCGTGTTCCTCAAACAGGTGGGCGAGCACTACAGCCAGGTAAATGTTCACATCGGTAACAGCCATGGGATTAGGGGTGCATTCATATGGAATAATGCCTCGCTCAGCATGCGGAGGAGGTAACGTTACCACGCCCTCTGTTATTCTCTGCGCCCGGAATTCCGCCAGGTTTTTACCGACAGGTGCGTGCGGTGCATGCCAACCGCGCAGGCCAAGAACGCAGACCAAGAACGCCAAATATTCTTACTCACGCGCGAACTCTGATCGTACATGACGGTCAGATATTTATAATTGACAGAGCTTTAGTTTCCAGCTTTTCCGGGAGTATTCTCATATTAGAAATACTGCCGGTGACTGATAAGTGAACGTTCCCGTTGTCGTTCAGCATAATCTATTTCCGGCCCGGTAATGAATAACACATCAAGGGTGGGGGGATATTTAAGATGATCATCGCTCATCGGAAAAATTTTTTTTACACTGTCAGAATTTGATTAAAATAACCGGGGGGCGGTAAATAATCCGCTCTCCTTTTCCGTCTGGAAAATTCTTAATTATCACCAGCCACTTTTAAATAAAACATCCGATCTCCCCGTCCTGAACGTAGCGACGTGCCTAGCTATGGCGCAATGCTTTCAGTCAATCCGGCTTCCGGTCAATCTGTGATTTGATACTTTCATGCAATTGCACAGAACACCAGGCGTTCACCCAAGAGTGCCTGGAGCCTTCTCCTGCGGCGACTTTTCCGGATTTCTCTATTTCCTTCATAATGTTACCTGCCGTATTACCGGTTCAGCCCCCTGAAAACCACGCGTGCCTTAACGAACTGACCAGGTTATTCTTCCAATAATGGAAAAAAGCCTGGTTACGGCGTCGCGGCCCAATGCCGGGCGGTGATTTATTGTGGTCGGTTTTTCTTTACAGATGGGCGAAAATGGTGTGAACACCCGGACAATGCGGAGATTGAAAAATAGGCTGATACCAACTGACGATGTGCACCCTGATCTCAATCCATGCGGTTCAGGTCAACTCCCTCCGTCATCCTCGCCAGCTAACTCCTGCAGATCCGCTTTCTGTCAGAACCCCGCCCCTCCCGGCGGCGGATTTTCACCCTGACACTATATGTAGTGGCTGTGTCAGCTACCACGGGCACAAGATAGGGGGACACGGAAAGGCAGGGTTAACGCTGACGCCCTTGCGGCGTGATACGCTTCCGGAAACTGCTCAATAGTAAATATTTCGGATCATGCCGACGGGGTGATGCGTTAATTGCAAAGAGTTATTATAGCGAAAATTATAAATCATCAATGGTATACATGATATCCGATACCTTGTTGCGAGGTTTCTGCAGACTGTAGCGCGGCTGCTCCTGGACATTGCTCCAAGGCTACAATTCCCCAGCGATTTCTACCGGAACCACGACTGCATAGGGATTGAAACTGGATGAATACTGGCTAGAGATAATTACCTGGAACTTGATCCTGCAGAAGCAGTTAAGACGCTGACAATTGACGACAAACGCATTTACGTGTGAGTTATACCTAATATTAAAATATAAACAATCAGTTAAATTACACCGTCATCTTCTTCCATCAGTGCAACCATTGCGCCTTTATGCGCTTCAACCATACGAATATAGCGCATCACGGTCTGGGTCTGAGTCCAGGTGCCTTCCTGCATAATCTGGGCGAGTGGAACACCCTTTCTGGCCATATCCTGTGCGGCACCCACGCGCGCACTGTGGCCGCTCCAGCCGGCATAACGTCCCTTGTTAGTTTTCACACGCTCTTTTTCGCAGATCGCTTTTCGGGCGCGACAAAAAATATCTTCAAGACTCGGCGCGCTCATAGGGGTAGTAGTCACACTGACAATCTTATTAGAACGATGAATAGGGCAGAACAGCACCGCATCAGGTTCGTCGTTCAGTCCGGCGGCGTCAATCCATTCCGTTAAACGCTGAGATGAGCGAGCACTCAGCGCTTTAACAATGCCACCAGAATGAAGAATGGTTTTAGTCCAACCGACATCAAGGATGATACGGCCGTCCTCAGCTCGACTAATATCTCTCACTCGCAGGCGTGACATCTCGCTCATTCGCAGGAGTGTGCTGTACGCCACATGCAAAAATGCCAAATCGCGTTTCAGCTGCAGGCGAGGTGAAGCTTGCCATTGTTTATCCAGCCGATTGAGGTCTGTACGACAAAAAGGCACCGCCTGACCAGTACGTTCACCGGATGATACAGCCTTACGGTTAATCTTCTTTCTGGCACGCACCACGACGGGCGAGACGTTCGGGGGAATGAAGCCGGCGTTACGGTGTAACATAGAAATCAGGGCTGAGTGCGTTGAAATCGTTGATGCTGCGCGTCCAGCATTCTGCAGATGGTGCAGATAATCCTGTAGATCTTCTGCCAACATCGGCAGGAATGAACGATGGTTTTCTTGTGCCCAGCGCCCACATACCCGCATGACGCTGAGGAGCTGTTTCCACGTGTTAGCCGAGAAAGCTTCTCGCTGGTTAACGAAGGAGGCGAGTCTTTGTGAAATGTCTTCATCAATTGATGTCAGCAAGTTGGGGCTGCTGAAGCCGGCAATCTGAGTCATATCGGTCAGTATTCATCCAGCTGGATATTGGCAGCGCTACGTGAAATCTGAAAAATTCTCAGGGGTATTGCCCTTAAAAATTTACGTAGCGGTGCCGATGTTTTAATCATTTATAAAGTGGGCATTTCGCCAGCCTGAGTCTGTCGGCTATCTGCCGATACTAAAAGACTCTTTAGCAGAGATCTGGCCCAGATCCGGTTTGGATCCACATGATACAGGGATTCATTGCTTGTGTCTGGCCTTATATAATCTTAATTATATAAGGCCAGAGTTTTGCCTTTCGAGATGAGAATTTTAAAGTGATTACTGACGGCGTAATGGGAAGGGGGAGAGTCAGAAGGGTTAAGTGTTGTGATCAAGCTCGCTGAGTGTGCAAAGGAGCCCTCAATTTAACATAAGATGTATTATGTGTACTTATAGTGTAGTAGCTAAATTGAGATGTCCGGATCTGGCTAATTTCAAATGTCCGTTTTATTGTCGTTGTTCCAGGTGTTTTATCCGCTGACGACACGACTGATGATGGCACACGGTCCGGAGTTTTTCACGATGAATGAAGATACCTTCACGAAATCTCCTTGGCAATTGGCCAGATTTAGCAGCTGAAAAATTTTCCAGTAACCAACTCTCGGGTTCATCAGGACCTGAAAATAACCCTGTTTACTGATACCGCAATAGGGTTGTGATATTTACATTTTGACATCAGTTGGTGGTTCCGGGTATCAGACGCATCCACGAAGCACGCAGGCCCTCTCCTTTTCTTCGGGAAAGGGTCTGCTATCATGGAAAAATTAATCACATCGGCCAAACCGCGCAGGTAATGGCATTCAGGAAGAGATGACAATGACTTCAGGAGTTTTACGCCCGATAAATGAAACAGAGCTTGAGCAATGGCAGGCTTTGTCTCACGCCGATTATGTTATCGATTTAATGAAAAGTTTCGATTACACAAGGGATAGAGCAGAGCAAGAGGCTGCTGAGGCAATACATAACGCATTACCACAGGGGATCAATACGCCCCTGCAGTTTATTCGCATTTATGAGCGCGACCATCATGCCGTAGGCTATCTTTGGTACAGCCTCGAGGAGCGCTCAGCGTTTTTACTGGATGTGATGCTCCTGCCATCTCATCAGGGACAGGGGATGGGAAAGGAGATCATACAGGCGTTAATTCATGAGCTGCGGGCTGCAGGCGCCGAAGAACTTGAACTCCGCGTCGCGCCTCATAATAAGCGGGCTATCAGGCTATATGAACAAGCTGGTTTTCGCCTGACGGGCCTGGATATGTATCTAAACCTGACTCAATGAGTAATTTTCCAGCTCGGCTCCCCGGGCGCTTTAGCAGAACGCTATGGCGTTTAATTACGGCATACGGAGATCGGTAAATTCCTGAAGCCCATCATGATCCGTCCTCCGGCATAATATGTATACACTCTTGCCGAGAATCCCTGCTCAGCCGGAGGGTCTATATATCGGCCATATTCAGGGTCGGATGTTTCCGGGCCTGCTATTCTGAATGCGCTGACAGTGCGTACCGTCATGGAGTCAGCGTGATAGCGAAATTGCGCATTTATCGTCCGTTCTGAAACAAATCCCCTGCCCTCGCCGTTCAGGGAATTATCATTAATCGCAGATGAGTAAAATAAGTGTTCTCCACCCGCTGTCATATCCCAACGGGCGCTACTAACGATTGTTCTCGCAGGCTCATCATAGATTAGGGTTGTATAGGAAACGCAGCCGCCAGAGGTATATCTCATTATAACAGGAACACTAAACCATCCAGCCATCAGAAAAAAACCGCATAAAATATAAAATTTTTTCATTTCCGCCTCTTACCGATGACATTAAGGCTCTGGCAGGTACTTTGCAGATCTTCAATTTTATTACTGCAGACAATCATACTCACCATATTGCTCCTCACAGCATTCACGTAGATATGCCTGCTGGTGTTCAGATCGGGTAACTGATAATTAACCCAATATTCGGCCAGCTTTGCGGATGCAGACCTATCTTCCAAAAATGTAGAGGGAAAATAATAATCCCTTTCATTACTTCTATGGTGGAGTTCATAGCTGATGGGATGGAAAAAAAACATCACCCGCATTGCCATTCCAGCTGTAGTTGACATTATCAGGACTAATAAAATAAGTAATAATTTTAAGTGCGTACGGTTCGGATTTCGCTTTTTTTTCACCAGTGAAATAGCAGGCTGTTTCGGGATTTTTTTGAGACTGTGATCTTCTCTGACTACATCTAAGCCAGCCAGCACATCGGGTTCAGTAACCACCTCGATGAAATTAACTAAAAAGTAATACTGGTTTCTACCGTGTGTGACAAAAACGTCCTCCTCAATACCGATATCCCTGAACGTCTTGCGTAACCTGTGGAGTGTCTGCCTGACAGTACTGTCAGACACGACGCGTCCATGTTTTACCCAGCATGACTGATGGAGTTGTTCCTTAGTAACGGTGCTTCCAGTCTGTTCGATAAAAAAATCCATACAGATCTTCGTCTGTTTGCCCAGCAACGTTTCATTTCGGCCACATATCAGGCGGCCTGTATCAGGATGGTATTTAACTTTCAATTTTAATGGTCCTCTGCAATCCGTGAGGAGAATAATAAAATGAGGTAGATCATATTTTCTACATTATAACACATACATAACTTCCGCTTAGCTGCACTCTTTTAGGCTGTCACAGATGTCACACCTCAGTGTTACCGTGACAGATTAACCCTAACATGCTGATTAAATTATAGTAAAAATCACCATGGTGACTTAGCTGTTAGATAACGCCCTACCCATTGCACTGACATAAATCTCCCTTTAGGATTTAACCCATAAATATCGTTAAAGTGGTTTTTTTATTTTGTGCATTATTTTAAATAGGTGTCCAGATTAATTAACTGCCCAACCTCACTGATTAACATTTACTCAAAATAGATGACGGATATTTACTGCTCAAAATAGCATCCATTTGTACACACTCAAACACAGCCAGTATTTCGAGGTAGATGATATGAACTTATTCAGAATGCAGGGTAACAGCTTTCATAGAAACGACCATAAAGCCCTTAAAGCGGTACTGATAACAAAGTGCAGCCTGTTCGGGTTTGCTTTATCGAAATTGCTTTCTGAATATGATGACGTTTTGATTACAGATGTTTTTTATGGAAATGAGTACATTTCAAACGTCTTTAATAAACCAACGAGGTGGGATCTTATTATTATTGATGAAGATGACTTCAGTGGCAGTGAGATTAAAATAGTGGCACGTCTGGCAGAGGCAAGACTCTCTGTTCCCGTCATTATACTCACCTCATCATTTAGCGATAAGAAGGCCATAGATTACATGAGCTCAGGTGCGTGTGCATATTTAAGTAAATCAACAAAAACTTATGATTTCTCTGAAAAAATAATAAGTGCTGTTAGAAAACGAAATGTCTTCAGAGAGAATAAAGTTCATCCTCTTGTCTCCCTTTCTCTTTCGAAAGGAAACTTACACACGATGAGCACATTTGAGACTCTGACTCCCTGTGAAAAATCAGTTATCGAATATCTTTTCAAAGGTCTGTCCGTGACTGAAATCTCTCAATTTATGAACAAAAGCATTAAAACCATCAGCACTCAGAAACAGGCTGCTCTAAAAAAACTAGGAATTAAAAACACCAGCAATATTTTCTGTGCAATGCACTCGGACAGCAATCATTAAATAACACTAAAATTCGAACTCATTTCGATAGTCATATAACAACTCATTTTTATCAATCTTCTGGATAACACTGTGGAACTTAATATACATTTTTGCCAGTCAATTAAACTGCGCCTGTCATTAGCGGCGCTACTCATCGCGGGTATCGCTGCGCCGCTTAGCTATGCGCAGGATTTTATCGTCGATGCTGGTGATGAGGCCTGGTTCTGGACCCTGCAAAAAGGGGATAAGCTAACCGTGTTGCCAGGCGGTAAGCTGTTAAGCGCTGAACTAACAGATGCAGACCTGTTTATGGACGGCGGTAAAATCGCTTTTCAGGGCAGTTTTAATGGAGAAATCCTCCTGTTAAGAGGTAGCAGCAACGCGCTGTTGAAGAACTCACTCATCACCGCTGAGGAGAATTATTCAATGGCTGGCTATCCTGCACTGGCGTTGGGCGACGAATATAGTGATACAACGAATAAAGCCACGCTGATTAACAGCCAGATCCTTTCCCGCCCGGATGATTCAGGCTCTTCTGCTACCATCCAGCTCTATAAAAACAGTGAGTTGGTGTTAACCAACAGTGTCGTGAGCGGGTCCGGCATCTGGAGCACCGACAGTCGGATTTATGCTCAGGACAGCGCAATATCCGGGGTGAACTCCGGGGTGAAAATTAACACCAGTGAAAGCTCGGGTACGCTGGCAGAATTTCGCAATACGCAGATAACCGGGATTAGAGGGCAGGATCGTCTCTCAGGATATGCCTTGGTTGTCAGAGCGATGGAGAAAAGAGGAGTGGTATCGGTGCTACTCGCGGACGGCACCACACTGTATGGAGGTGATGATGGAAGTCGCCTGATCGATCTGTCAGGCAATACTCAACTGAACCTTAGCGTCGATAACACGCAGCTGTCCGGTCATATGATTGTCGAAAATCCCTCGTCACTGGAAATGTCGCTACAGAATAACGCCTCCTTCAGCGGTAACTTTTTAAAGGATGGCAGAATATCTCCGGGTAACATCAACATGTCGCTGCGATCTGGTAGCCGCTGGCAGATGACGGAAAGCGAGTCCATCGGCCGGTTAACACTCGATAATGGCAGCGTTGTCCTGTCCCGCGACGCACCAGGAGAGTTCAACACCCTGAAAGTTGAGAAGCTTAGCGGTCAGGGTCAGTTTCAGTTCAGGACCGATGTTGCCGCAGCTCAAAGCGACCGCCTGCTCGTCTCCTCAACGGCCGAGGGCCAACATCTGGTCAGCGTCCAAAATAGCGGTAAAGATCCGCTTACGCAAAACAGGCTAACGCTGATTGAAACCGGTGGCGGCAACGCAACATTCACGCTGGCAGGCGGCGCTGTAGACATCGGCGCCTGGCAGTATGGACTCATCCGCAACGGTAATGACTGGGAACTGGCAGGAGATAGCACGGGTACGATTAATCCCGGCCGGCCCGAACCTTCGCGCACCAGCGCCTCAACGGATGCGGTGATTAATCTGACCTCTGCACCGCAATTTTTGTTCTATCGCGAGCTGGAAAACCTGCGGAGCCGCCGCGTCTCAGCCCCCCACGAAAGTGGTGTATGGGGTAGCTTCCTGTCAGGCACAGAGTCTGTCACCGGTGCCAATGATGCAGGCTATAAGCTGGTGCAGTCCGGTATGCAGCTGGGGGCAGATACCGTAAGTGAGACGCCGTGGGGCGACTTTGTGAAGGGGGCATTCATTTCAAACTCCAGCGGAAAGCTGAAAAATGCACGGGGCGGGAACAGTCATCTGGACAGTTGGGGAATGGGCCTGTATGGCTCGCTGCTGAGTTCAGACGGGGCATACTTCAGCCTGACCTTACAGGGTAATAGGTTCAGTAGTCGTCTCTCTACCAGCATGGCGGACGGCACCCCGGTTAACGGCAAGTGGCAGCAATACGGTTTTGGCGTGGATAGTGAAGCCGGCATAACCGTGCCAACTGGCTCGGCCTTATGGTTACAACCCTATGCCCGCCTGAGCGGTTACTATGGCCAATCCAAAAATGTTGCGCTGTCTAACGACATGGCGGCCGCGATTGGACCCTCTCGTTCCGTGCGTGGTGAAGCAGGCCTGCGCGCGGGCACCACATTTTCTGCGGCTGGAATGCGGTTCGCCCCTTACGTGGGTGCGGCTATGGTGCAGGAGTTTACTGGTCACACTAATGTCACCATCAATGATAAAAACAGCTTCAGCAACGATTTTTCCGGTACCAGCGGTAGATTTGCTGGCGGCGCCAGCCTGGCGCTGAGTGATGCGGCTTCCGTTTATGCCGAAGCACAGTACCGCAATGGGCACCATATTGAGTCACCGCTCAGCGGCACTCTCGGGGTGCGCATCGGTTTCTGAGGGCTGTGGCCGCGCAGTGTGCGGCCACCATCCTGCGGGAAGGAAACCGGCATTCTGAAATGCGGCTATTTAACCCTGGTTTCACTACGATCGTTTCATCAGCGCCAGCGCGATGCCAAAAACGATTAATAACCCGCCGAAAGTCCTGTCAATCCAGTGTCTTGCAGCGAGCAAACCCTCGCGTAACATCCCGATTGAAAAGCAGAGTGCAACCAGAGAGAACCACAGCAGATGCGTCAGAGATATAAAAAGACCGTAACCTAACTGCACTGCGAGCGGGGTTTCGGGATTAACGACCTGCATGAACAGGCTGACGATAAATAGGATTGTTTTTGGGTTTAGCACATTGGTCAGGAAGCCGGTGCGCAAGGCGGCAAAATTTGAAAGAGGCGTAATGCTGCGCTCTGCAGTATTTTCGCCGGGAACTGCCCGCAACATTTTCACACCCAGCAAAATGAGATAGATGGCCCCGGCAAGTTTAATCAAGTTAAACAGCCAGAGTGACTGATGAATTAACAGACCCACGCCAAGCAGGGTATAGCTGACATGCACAAGCACGCCCAGAGCAATACCAATAGCGGTCAGTATGCCCGCACGACGCGAAAGCATCAGGCTGTTACGCGTCACCATAGCGAAATCGGGACCCGGGCTGATAACGGCAAAAACAGTAATGGTGATAACGGCTAGCAACTCATTCATTGTCGTGTTTAACTCATTTTTTGGAATTATGAGGAGCATACGAACTAATGTTTGCAGGTAAAAACGATGTTTTCTGACGATAACTGTGAGTCTGGCTCACCATTATCTGCCCGACTTCCTTCGCTGCTGGCGCTGCGCAGTTTTGAAGCGGCGGCCAGGTTGGAAAATTTCAGCCGTGCTGCTGCGGAGCTGCATCTCACGCACGGTGCGGTTAGCAGGGCCGTACGTCTGCTTGAGGATGAGTTAGGTATTGCCCTATTCGAGCGGCGTAGCAGGCGCGTATTCCTGACTGAGAGTGGGCGCAAGCTGGCCCGCGCGGTGGGTGAAGGTTTTAGCGTAATGCAGCTGGCCTTAGCAGAACTGCGGGCCAATGCCAGGCAGACCCAGCGGCTGGTGCTTTCTTGCGAACCCACACTGCTGATGCGGTGGCTGATACCCCGCTGGCCGGCCTTTCAGACTCAGTATCCTGGAGTTGATGTGCATCTGGCTGCCGGCGGAGGGCCATTTTCTTTCACCAGTGGGATCGATCTGGCCATCAGGCGCGATGATTTCCCCTGGCCCGATAATTACCATGCCGAAGCGCTATTTGGGGAAAAAGTCGGTCCGGTCTGCCGCCCTGAGAAGGTGTCAGGCTGGTTCTCCTCCACGGACATCGCGTCCAACGCACCTCGCCTGCATACCCGCACCCGGCCAGCGGCCTGGCAGGAGTGGGCTACCGCTGCAGGATTACCAACTAAAGACGGCAGTGGGCAGACCTTTGATCACTTCTACTTTAGCCTGCAGGCTGCCGTAGCCGGTCTGGGGGTGGCGATGGGCTCCTGGTATCAGGTCTGTGACGATGTCGCCAGCGGGGTGTTAGCCGCCCCGCTCGGTTTCACTGCAGATGGCTCGCGCTACTATCTGCTGTCATCCCATCCCATCCAGCCTGCCAGCCCGCACAGCGTTATACTGGAATGGCTCAGAACTCAGGAAGGGGGCGAACAGCGTCCAGCCTAAGCCTGATAGGCTGATGGATTCATTCCAGGCCGTTTTTTACTCTGCCGCGCTCAAGCCGCTGGCGAATGGGTTCAAACTCAGGCCCAGGATGACGCGGTAAAGTGTCCGCAGTATGCTGCTCCATCGCCTGCCAGTATGACCACGGCACCTTACGTTTGCCGAGTTCGTAGTCCATGGCGTCCCAACTGTCTTCGCGGAAGCTGTAAAAGGCCCAGTGCGACTGCTTTTTATCGAGTACCTGCAGCACATCCTCCAGGTACTGCTGGCATCCGGGCAGCATACGGATACAGCCGAACTCTCCGGCGACTATCCGGCTGGCTGCAATGTGCTTTTGTGCAGCCCAGAGGAAAGGTTGTTGCAGATACTGCGCTACGCGCTGCGCGTTCCACATCTCTTTCCCCGTGCCGAAGGGAACCATACCGGGATACGAGTACGGTTTTTTGCGCTTCAGATTTGGCCCACTGGTGGCGGCATAAGGTTCATACATATGAAAACTGTAAAGCACGCGGGTATCGTCCAGCGCCGCGGGCCAGTAGCTGAATCCGTCAGCTGCACCATACCAGCCACCGTCTACCATGACAGGCGTCAGCGGATCTACTTCACGGATAGCGCTAATCAGCATCTGATAAAATGCTGGCAAATCGCGTGTGCTGCCCTGATGACGCTGGTACCAGCGCTGCATCTCCTCGATGCTGCTGTGTTCGGCAAGCCCGCCGCGCTTCTCTGGTGCGGGCTCGTTAATCAGGTTATAGGCTGCCACCCCGGGAACATCCTTCAGCGCGGCAGCCAGGTCGCGCCAGAAAGCCGCACTCTGCTTCCAGTAGCTTTTGTCCTGCCACAGACGGTCATCAAATTTCCCCCCGTTATTTTGCGACCAGCGCATGCCGGGCAGGCTCAGCGGGGAGATGACCACTTTGAGGCCTGAATCATGTGCTTTTTTTATCGTGGCCTTCAGCGTGCTGAGATCCGCAGGCTGCAGCCTCCGATAATGGTCAGCATCGCCCATCAGAAAGTCACGCTGCTGGGGGAGCCATTTGTCATAGGACAAACGTACCCAGCTGGCACCGTAGCCACGTAATGCAGCAAAATAGGCCTTGTCCGGCGGCAGGCGGTTAAAGCTGTTGCCTCCATAACGCGGGCTATCCCAGAAGGCGATTTCATCGGCGGCACGCGTGAAACCAGACAGCATTCCCCAGAGCAACAGGGCCAGGCACAGCGATACAGGCAGATTTTTCATCATCGTTATCTCTCTTATCATGAAATGAAGAGAGGCAGTATCGCCTGCGCCGCCAGCCGAATTGTCAGGGCAATGTCAGAATATGCCCGCGCCCTCAGTTTTTCAGCCTGAGTAACGGTCCGGCCATGCGGTGTTCAAAACGCAGCGTGAGCCCGCCACGCGCCTCGACGCGGATCATGGAAGCAGTGCCCCATAAATTTTCTGCATCATCACGCGGTGCCCAGTTATGCAGCTGGAGGTCATCGCTGCGATGCCACGCTATCTGCGTAAAGCTGTCGCGCCTTAACAGTGACTGCTCCAGCCAGGGAGCAGGGCAGGAAACCGCTACTGCCGGGGGATGCAGCTCAACCTTCCCCTGCTGAAGCTGTATCCAGTTAAGATGGTTGTTACCCTGTAAAGCCAGCGGCTGCTGCCACACCTCACTGCCGGAACGCACCGTCAGCAGATAGACACCGGCGGCTAACGGTTTATTCAGGTCCTGGCTTTCTATGCTGAACGCATCACCGCCGTTATATTCTTGCTCAGCTCCCGCCATTAAATCCCTGCCGTCCGGGGAGGACAGCGCGACGCGTAACTGACGAGACGGGCTGTTCCCGCTCAGCTGCACCCGGTAAATACGGTTGAGGGGCATATCGCGCTGGATCAGCGACAACGAAGGGTGATCCAGCCAGTCCGGGATTGCTACCGGCAGGTCATTGCCGCACTGGACGGTGATCAAGGCGTCCAGCGCCTGTAGCCATGCATCACGCTGCGCAGCGCTGCTCATCTGAGGCCAGCTGATAAGCAGCTGTTGCCATGCCAGATCGCTGCGCTCAGCGAGAAGAGCGTGATAGAGCGGTGTCAGCGGCGTGGCGGGCAGCGTGACGGCTGCGGTTGCAGTGGGCAGAAGCAGCGTGGCGATAAACGAAAAAAACGGACGCATCACAGCGCTTTTTCCAGACGATAGCCGACACCGCGCACGCTGCTGATAGCGATATCCGGCAGCTTTTGCCGCAGCTGCAAAATATGGGTATCCACGGTGCGGGTTGAGGGAAAACTTTGGTAGCCCCAGACCTGATTCAGCAATTCGTCGCGGGTAAACACCCGCCCGGTCATTTGCACCAGCGTTGACAGCAATGAAAACTCCGTTGCCGTCAGGGTAATCTCTCTTTTTTGCCAAATCACAGCCTGCCTTGACGGAAAAAGCTGTAGTTCCCCGGCGGTAAGCTGCCCCTCCCCCAACGTACGCAGCTGGGCACGAATGCGCGCCAGCAGTTCGACATGCGCAAAAGGTTTAGTCAGATAGTCACGGGCCCCGGCTTCAAGACCGTCAACCCGGTCATCAATGCTGGCGCGGGCGGTCAGCACAATCACCGGCAGCGCTTTTTTTGCCAGCCATTGCGGGAGAAAGCGCAGGCTGTCACCGTCGGATAACTGCCGGTCGAGGATAACCAGCCCGGCCTGATGCCAAAGGTGCGAAACCGCTGCTGTTTCACGCGTCCAGTGGCAGATAAACCCTTCCTGCCGCAGGAAAGAGGTCAACCCCTCACCCAGTGCAGGGTCGTCCTCTATCAGCAACAGCGAATTATTGCATGTCACAAGGCAGCTCCAGAGTAAAGGTGGTCGGTGGCCCGCTGAGCGTCAGGCGCCCCTTAAGCCGCCAGATAATGCGTCTGACAATCGCCAGTCCGAGGCCCATCCCGGACTGCGCTGAAAGAGACCGACCCAGGCGGGGTAAACGCGCTGACTGCAGTGAACCTGCATCCGTCACCCGCAAAGTGAGCCGCCCTTTACCCCACTCTGCGCTCAGACGAACCGGGGCACGTCCGTGGCGAAAGGCATTATCCAGCAGGTTATTCAGACACAGGGTGACCCAATATAGTGGCAGCGCGACCCGGCGATCGCTGGCGAGGCAAAACGTCAGCCCGGGCCAGCCCCCCGCTATATGGCTAAGCCAGTCGCTCAGTAACAGCGCGGTGGGGGCCTCCAGCACCTTCCGCCGACTGTCGCCAGTCAGATAGTGCTGGCTGGCTTCAGCCATCTGCCGCATGCGCTGCGCGCAATCTGCCAGCGCGGCAAACCCGGACTGCGCGGGCAGCGGCAGAGTATCGAAATCACGACGAAAATCTTCCACCACGTTGCCCAGGCGGGCGATGGGCGTGCGCAGTTCATGCGTCAGCATCTGCAGGATAAAACGCTGCCGCTGCTGCATACGCCGCCGCTGCCAGGCAAACCAGATCAGGGATAAAGACGCCATGATTGCCGCACCGGCCAGCAACGATCGCCAGCCTGCGCTGCTCTCATTGCCTGGTATGATGCAAAGCGTACTCAAGGCGATATCACAGCGTCCGCCGGCAGCGAGTAATGTTATTCCGGCACGTCTTGCCAGCGGTTGCCAGACCTGAGGGGCGTAGCGCAGCCACCGTTGATGATGTAATCGCCACAGCGTGCCGTCCTGCATCAGCCAGCGCTGCCCACTTGCCAGCGCATCAAGGTTCTCATCCGATAGCAGGCCAATGCCTCCCAGCGCCTGCGGTCTTTCCCGCACGTGTAGCACCCTTTCCAGCGCTGCACGCTGCTCAGGGTGGCGCTGCAAGTAGTACCAGGCATTGCTTCCCCCGAGCGGAGAGACGGGATGTGCAGCAAACCAGTCAGCCGTAAGCAGCGTGTCATGACACAATGCCAGCGCCAGCTTACGACTCGCCCTCGGTACCTCTTGAAGTGACCCGGTACAACGCTGCTGATAATGGTACAGCGCCGATAATACCGGTAATGGCAAGTCGTCAAAGTCGGGATAAAGTGAAGAAGGGCGTAATAGCAACGGGTCCAGCTGTTGCAGCGTGCTGAGCGGGATCGCTATGCGAGCCGGGGCCTGCTCCAGCGCGGAGAAAAACTGGTCGGCAGACTGAGAAAGCGGCAGCGGCGTACAGGCGGCGGTCAACAGTGAACAGACTGTCAGCAGCGACAGCGTTTTGCTTCGTTCCATGCGCACTCTCCACCGATCGCTGAGGCGCAGATATCTAACAAAAAAACGGTCCATAATAAACAAGAGATTGTCGATAACGCGGGTTGGGTCATGGAAATGGGCATGCTGCTTCTAGTCGAAAATTACCAAATCCAGGAAGTAGTGATAGAAGGTATTAAAGTACCCCCTGGAGACGGATAAATCGCACCATTACCTGCAAGACAGCTTTTGCTTATCGAATAACTCCATAATTTCATCGATTACCGTGATATTTTAACGTTAAACCCCATAATTATGGATTTAATCATTTTGCCAGATCTACTGATTAACTCTATAATAACGGGTATTAACCTCATATTTGAAAGATAAGCATCGTTATGATGGATTTAACCCTTAGTAAACCCGGCGAAATTGTTAAGCTGCTTTGCGAGCGGCTACGCAAAGAGCGCCTGACGCAGCAGATGACGCAGGCCGACGTCGCGTCGCGGGCGGGGATTGGCGTTAATACGGTGTCGAATCTCGAAGCCGGACGCAACGTGGGGTTTGAAAATCTGGTGCGGGTGGCGATGGTGCTTGGGCGCGCGAAAGAGCTCGAGGCGCTGTTTATGCCCCGGATCGACAGCATCGACGATCTTCTGCGTTACGAGAAGAGTACCGCGCGCCAGCGCGTAAAAAGGAGTTTAACCGATGGTCAGTAAAGTCGATGTCTACTACGAGGGCTGGGGTCAACGATGGCAGTGGGGAACGCTGGTCTCATCGATCGCGTTAACCGGTCGCCCGCTGATCATGTTTGAATACAGCGAAGAGGCGGCGCGGCGCGGGTTGGAGCTTTCGTCGCTGCACCTGGCGCTGAAAGGGCCGCGGCTGCGCAGAGATTTCCCCGCGCATCAGCTTGGCTTACCCGGCCCGGTTTACGATGCGCTGCCCGACGGTTGGGGCATGCTGCTAATGGATCGCCTGTTTCGCCAGCGCGGGTTGAATGCAGCGCGCATTGGGCCGCTTGAACGGCTGACTTACATCGGCAGCAATGCGATGGGGGCAATGTCGTTTGAACCTTCACAATCGGAAGCCGCTGCCCTGGCGCAGGATATTACGCTGTCGAAGCTGGCGGCGGAGGTTCAGGAAGTTCTGGACGGCGAAGGTGGCGCATTTCTGCAGCGGCTGCTCCAGATGGGCGGTTCGCCTCAGGGTGCGAGGCCGAAAGCGCTACTGTACCGCGATCCGGTCAGCGGCCATTTCACCACTGTCGCCGCTGCAGAACTGGAAGCCTGGCTGATTAAATTTCCCGCCCGCCAGGAGCACCCTGAAGTGTGCGCGATTGAGGCGGTGTATGCACAGTGCCTGCGCGAGTGTCAGATCGATACGCCAGACACCGCCTATTTCCCTCTTCCCAACGGCCAGGCGGCGTTTGCCTCAAAACGCTTTGACCGCCAGAACGGATTGCGGGTGCCGATGCAGAGCCTTGCGGCCTACACCGGGGCCAATTATCAGGTACCGGGCGCGCTGGATTACACCAGCTTCCTGCGTGCAACCCAGCTGTGTACTAATGACGTACGCCAGAAAGCCCTGGCTTTTGAGCGCGTAGTATTCAATATCGTGTTCAATAACCGCGACGATCATCCGAAAAATTTTGCTTACACCATGACGCACAACGGACAGTGGCAGCTGGCACCGGCCTATGATGTCACCTGGTGCGAGGGACCGGGGGGCTATCATCAAATGGACGTAATGGGCGAAGCGTTACAGATTGGCCGTGAACATCTCCTGGCGCTTGCCGAGCAGGAAGCCGAGCTGAGTCCGCAGCAGGCGGAGAATATTATGGCGAAGTGCTGTGAAGTGGCAGCAGGCTTTGCGCTGAAGGCTGGCGATATGTTCCCCGGCCAAATCACCGGGGAAACGTTGCGTACCCTGCAGGCGCGCATGGATGACAACATTAAACGCTTACGCCGTTAGCGGCTGCGTTTTCATCAGCAGGGTTGCTTTGGCAATCTCCGGTGCCAGCCAGCGATCGTGAGTCCAGGTCGCGACCTGCTCACGTAGCAGCGCTGGTGCCCATGCTGAGGAGGTCATCCTACAGTGCGGATGTCACAAAATAGGAGACAGGAGAGCCCTGTCATGTATTTACGAGGCTTGATTACGAACGGGGGCGGTTTTTCGCGTTGGCCCAGGGATCGTTAGCCTGAGGTTCCTTACTGGCTTCAGGCTCACTCACCGTGGCGATATAGAGCGCTTCTACTTCCTGACGCGCCCAGGGCGTGCGGCGTAAAAACTTCAGGCTGGATTTGATGCTCGGGTCGCTTTTGAAGCAGTTGATCCTGATGCGCTGCGCCAGTTCTTCCCAGCCATATCGCTCAACCAGCGCGGTGACCAGCGCTTCCAGCGTGACGCCGTGCAGAGGATCTTTTGAAGAGTGAGTGGTCATGGTCATTCCGGTTCTGTCAGAAAATTGCGCACACCATA
>Ga0308161_1000898_pt1 | contig 40530 bp, 34 predicted proteins | sample PhyFR2_FD_201034 | JGI IMG/M metagenome (GOLD analysis project Ga0308161, IMG submission 201034) | Phyllosphere microbial communities from UC Gill Tract Community Farm, Albany, California, United States - DLSLF.R2 | ecosystem: Host-associated > Plants > Phyllosphere > Unclassified | place: USA...
ATCAAAGAAGCGAAAAACTTAGGTATTCCTGTAATCGGTATCGTTGATACAAACTCTAACCCAGACAACGTTGATTACGTTATTCCGGGTAACGACGATGCGATCCGTGCAGTAACTTTGTATGCTTCTGCTATGGCTGATGCGATTCTTGCTGGTAAAGAATATGCTCAATCACAAGCAAATGCACAAGCAAAAGGCGACGACGCTGCTAAAGACGCTTCTGAGGCTTAATGCGTTTTGACGCAAGCTTGTCATTTTTGCGACATGTAATGGTGGCAGATTAAAGCGTCGAGATTGCAAACGGCCCAGAGATTCTTTGGGCCGTTTTTGTTGAACAGATTTATTTTCTACCGATTTTAGGAGATCAACATGACTGCAGTTACTGCGAGCATGGTAAAAGAATTACGTGACCGTACTGGTCTTGCAATGATGGAATGCAAAAAAGCATTAACAGAAGCAGACGGTGACATCGAACTTGCGATTGATAACCTTCGTAAATCAGGTCAAGCAAAAGCTGCTAAAAAAGCAGGTAACATTGCTGCTGATGGTGCGATCACTATCATCCAAAACGGTAACAAAGCAATCCTTGTTGAAGTTAACTGTCAAACTGACTTCGTTGCTAAAGACGAAAACTTCAAAAATTTCTCTGATAAAGTTGCTACTGCTGCGCTTGCTGCAAATGAAACTGATGCTGCGAAAATTGCTGAACTTAAGCTTGAAGACGGTGCGACTGTAGAAGAAGCTCGTGTTGCGCTTGTTCAAAAAATCGGTGAAAACATTCAAGTTCGTCGCGCTCAAATCGTTGAAGGCGAAAACTTGGCTATTTACAAGCACGGTTTAAAAATCGGTGTTGTTGTTTCTTACACAGGTGATGCTGACACTGGTAAAGGTATTGCAATGCACGTTGCTGCGTTCAACCCAGTTGCAGTAAATGCTGAAGCTGTTCCAGCTGACTTGATCGCTAAAGAGAAAGAAATTGCTGAAGCGAAAGCGTTAGAATCTGGTAAGCCAGCGAACATCGTTGAGAAAATGGTAACTGGTTCAGTTGAAAAATACTTGAACGAAGTTGCTCTTGATCGTCAAATGTATGTTATCGACAACGACAAGAAAGTTGCTGACGTATTGAAAGCGACTGGTACTGTTGTAGCTCAATTCGTTCGTTTCGAAGTGGGTGAAGGTATTGAGAAGAAAGCTGAAATGAGCTTTGCAGAAGAAGTTGCTGCTGCTCAAGCTGCTGCGAAGTAATTCGTATCTTCTAAAAAAACCCAGTCATTTTGACTGGGTTTTTTATTGCTTACTAAAAAGCCTACTTCGTAAATGGGCTTTTTTAATTATTTAAGGCTTAGTCAGCTTCTTTTTTAAGCTCGTATTTGCTTGCCAATTCACCTGTAATTTCTTTACCTTCTGTATCTAAAGCTTTTAGATAACCTTCAGCAACGAAATATTTACGGCCATCACCAGCTTTATCCAATGTAATCACTGATGTGTTTGTAGTATCAAAGGCGAAGCCACCTTTACTTTCGAATACTTTACCGTCGCCTTTACCTAAATATTTTTCTTTTAACTCAAAGGTCTTGTCTTGATTCAGTTCAAGTTCAGTCTCAATGCCTTCACAGTCAGCGCATGGAAGTACGCCTTTGTAGGTACCATTCCAGTCGAGAGAGTTTTCCGCTGTGTGCGCACTATCAACAGCTTCATGCGTTGTTTCTGTTGTAGTCGCTGCTGGTGGAGTTTGCTCGTCAGTTTTTGGTGTTTCAGCCTTGTTACATGCCACAAGGAAAATAGACGCTAGAGAAATGGCAATAATTGATTTTTTCATCTTGGATATAACCTTATTCGAAAGTATTGATATCCAAGTTATTAGATTTTAAAAAGAAATGGAAGTAAGGGAATGTAAGGGTTGTTTAACCTTTGGTAAAGCAAGACAAGTTTAACCTTGTCTTGCCTTGAAGCGGGGATTTGATTTGCAGATGACAAATAGCTTGCCGCGACGTTTTACAATTTGGCAGTCAGCACTACGGCGTTTGGCACTTTTAAGGGATGAGCATACTTTCATTTTGATTCTCTGTATTTAATGTAATGTTATAATATTACATTAAGGTGGGTGTGTAAAGTTTGTCATTCCTGATTTGTGCGAGGGAATTGTGAAAGATAATAAGTATCAGAAATAAAAAAGCCCATATCTTTCGATAAGGGCTTTTTTGAATTTGGAGCGGGAAACGAGACTCGAACTCGCGACCCCAACCTTGGCAAGGTTATGCTCTACCAACTGAGCTATTCCCGCAATAGGACGCATTATAGAGAGTTTCATTCAGCTGTCAACTCTCTGGTATGCTAAGTGTTGAATTAATCAGCACGTCGCCAGATTGTTCCTTGACGTGTATCTTCTAAAACCACACCCTGATCCAATAAGGATTGGCGAATACCGTCGGCTTTGGCAAAGTCTTTGGCTTTTTTTGCATCGACACGTTGTTGGATAAAATCTTCAATTTCAGCATCTGAAAGCGCTAGCGCTTCCTGACCAATATCTGATTTGAGGAAGTCATCAACATCATGCTGAACCAAGCCAAGAATGTCAGTTAAATGGCGTAGGGTAGAGTAAAGAAGCGTGGCTTGTTCAGCTTGTTCTTCTTTTACTGCACGGTTCAGTTCCTTATTGAGTTCAAACAGGACTGCCATTGCTTCAGCAGTATTGAAGTCGTCGCGCATCGCACTATTAAAACGCTCAACAAAGTGCTGCTCTAAAGTCTCAGTGGTTTTTTGACCATACACTTGCTGATAGGCTTTAAAAGAGTGATAGAAACGGCTGAGTGCTGTTTTCGCTTCTTTTAATGCTACATCAGAGAAGTTGACTGGACTACGGTAGTGCGATGACACGATGAAGTAGCGAATTACTTCTGGATGGAATTTTTCCATCACATCACGGATGGTAAAGAAGTTGCCTAAAGATTTAGACATTTTCTCGCCATCGACGTTGATGAAGCCCACATGCATCCAGTAATTAACATATTGTTCGCCAGTCGATGCTTCACTTTGGGCGATTTCATTTTCATGGTGTGGGAACATTAGATCTGAACCACCACCATGAATATCGAAATGATTGCCTAGGCAGCAAGTCGACATTGCAGAACATTCAATATGCCAGCCTGGACGGCCATTGCCCCAAGGTGAAGCCCAAGCAGGTTCATTTTCTTTGGCATGTTTCCAAAGCACAAAGTCAAATGGATGTTTCTTTTCAACTTCAACATCAACGCGCTCAGATGCACCCGCTTGCATGTCTTCCAGTTTACGACCAGATAGACGACCATATTTATCGAATTTACTGACTTCAAAATAAACATCGCCATTGCTAGACGGATAAGCAGCGCCTTTATCAACCAAGGTGTTGATCATGCTTTGCATCTGATCAATATATTCAGTTGCTTTTGGCGCTTCGTCAGGTGCAGCACAGCCCAAGTTTGCTGCGTCTTCATTCATGGCATCGATAAAACGTGTAGTGAGTTGCTGAATGCTCTCACCATTTTCATTGGCACGTGCAATAATTTTGTCATCAATGTCAGTGATGTTACGGATATAGCGAACTTTCCAGCCCTGACTACGCAAGAAGCGAATGATGTAGTCAAATGCAACCATAACTCGAGCGTGCCCGATATGACAGTAATCATAAACAGTCATACCACACACATACATATCAATTTGACCTTCTTTGCGTGGGACAAATTCAACTTTTTTACGTTGCTCAGAATTATATAGAACAAAAGGTTGCATAAGGGTTTTCAAACACTCTACAAAAATCGTTATTCATCATAACGTATGCACCATATTTCATAAAGTTATCAGTAGAAAAAAGATGGTTTTGGTTTGCAATATTTTTCCTTATTCAAAACGTAGTTTGCTGGTCGCTCGAACTTGAGCTTTTTTTGCAAAATAATAATAAATCACTGCTGTTGCTAAAAGTCCGACCAGCCAGGAAATATCAATACCACCTAATGCTGTGGCAATTGCACCTGTAAAAAACTTACTATGAATAAAAGGAAGCTGTAGTAAAACACCCATGATATAGCAGCCAATACCGATACTATTCCAGCGCCCATACTTTCCGTTCGGATCATATAATGCAGCCACATCGCACTCTTCTTTAGAAATAAAATAGTAATCGACTAAATTAATTGCACTCCACGGGATAAAAAAAGTGAGCAAGAACAGGATGAATGCTTTAAAGGTATTTAAGAATGTATGTTCGCCCAAGATTGCGATCAAGGTCGAAATAGCCACCATACCCAGTACGATACTTAACCGCGTGAGTTTGGAAATTTGATATTTTGGTTTGAAGCTATTCCAAATGGTTGCAATACACATGAAGCAACCATAGGCATTGAGTGTCGATAAGGTGACTTTGCCAAAGGCAATGCTGAAATATAAAAAAGTAATCACCAGTGCAGCAGCATTCATACCCACTACATATTGCACCTCATTCCCGACAAAGCCACCTTGTGAAATTTGTGCAATGAATACACCCAAGGTCATGGAGATTTGCGAACTGAGCAGTGAACCTAAACCAACCGCCAGAAAAACACGGGTGGAGGAGGTGTTTGATGGTAAATATCTGGAATAATCCGCCACATAAGGGCCGAATGAAATTTGCCAAGAGGCTGAAAGCGAAATTGCCAATAAAAATGAAGGCCAGCTAAATTTTTGAACTGCGATTAATGCTGAGAAATTTGAATGAGTCAAAATCTGGCTCAAAATAATCACAAATGCAATGATGCCAATCACGCTGGCAATTTTTCCAACCCAGTGGATTAAGCGGTAACCAATGGTCGCAAAGATCACAATAAAAGAGGCATAAATTAAAATACCTGTTGTACTACTGACATTGATCAATTGTGCGATAGCTTTACCTGCCAGTACCTCACCAGTGGCTGTAAATCCGATATACATCAGACAAACCAACACGATTGGAATACAAGCACCATATACCCCAAATTGAACGCGGCTTGAAATCATTTGTGGAAGACCAAGCTTTGGACCCTGTGCTGCGTGTAAAGCCATCACAACGGCTCCGAAACACTGTCCAATCAGTAAACCAATAATGGACCAAAACACATCTCCGCCAAGCACAACGGCCAAAGCACCAGTAACGATTGCAGTTATTTGTAAGTTGGCACCAAACCACAGGGTAAATTGACCAAATACACTGCCATGTCGTTCATGTTCTGGAATGAAGTCAATACTTCGGTTTTCAACAAACTGGTGTTTTTCTTTCTCATCCAATGAGCTCATCTGTTACTCCTGATCCATGAAGCATTGATTGTTATAGAAAATACATGATCTGATTTTAGTATGCTTATGTATAATCTAGTGTGTATATGTATATACAAGTTGTTTTAAATCTGGGCAAATTTATTTGTGTTAAGAAAGGTAAGTTTTCTGACCCTGATGAAGCTGTAAATCATATACGGAAGAGAATGACGAAAATTTTGTATTTCACACAAATTCGTGATCAACGATTACACGCCGAAAAGCTCTCCATTTTTCATGAAAACTTATACATTTAGAAACGTGCATAATTCACAGTTATGTTAGAATCGCCCTCATTCTTTTGATTAAAATCATCTGCCAATAGGTAGATAGAGTATTATTTTGAGTCAAGCTCATATGTCACAAGCCATAAATTTCCAGAAAAGCGCAATAGAAACTCTGCGTATTGAACAGCAAGCGATTGAAGTACTTGCAACACAAATTAATGAACATTTTGATCGTGCCTGTGAAATATTGCTGCAATGCCAAGGGCGTGTTGTGATTACCGGTATGGGGAAATCGGGTCATATCGGTCGTAAAATGGCGGCAACCTTCGCATCGACAGGTACACCTTCATTTTTTATGCACCCAGGTGAAGCGGGTCATGGCGATCTGGGCATGCTGGTGCGTGGCGATGTACTTATTGCAATTTCAAACTCGGGCAAGAGTGATGAAATCATGATGTTGATGCCACTGATCAAGCATTTAGGCGTGCCATTAATTACGATTAGCCGTGATGATAAAGGCCCAATGCCACAAAATGCAGATGTTGCATTAACACTGGGTGCTGCTGACGAAGCATGTCCTTTAGGCTTGGCGCCAACATCGAGTACAACGGCGACATTGGTTCTCGGTGATGCTTTAGCCGTTGCACTATTGGAAGCGCGTGGCTTTACAGCAGATGACTTTGCGCGTTCACACCCGGCAGGTGCATTGGGTAAACGTTTACTATTGCATGTGAAGCATCTTATGCATACAGGTTCTGAATTACCAAAAGTACGTCCAGATACACCAATGAATAAGGTGTTATATGAAATTTCTGATAAGCGTCTTGGTTTAACCACGATTGTTGATGACAATGATACGTTATTGGGTATTTTCACCGATGGTGACTTACGTCGAATGATTGACCAGCAACAAGGTTTTGATGTCAATCTGGCAGTTTCTGAAGTGATGACCAAAAATCCGTTAACGATTTCTCAAGAAGCCCGTGCGGTCGAAGCATTAGAAAAAATGCATGAGAGAAAAATTAATCAGTTTGTTGTAGTGGATGACGCGAAAAAAGTGATTGGTGTGATCAGTATGCATGACCTTATTCAGGCGGGAGTAAATTAAGCCATGGCATCTTATGCTTTACAAGAACAAGCACGTCATTTACAGGCACTCGTGCTTGATGTGGATGGAATCTTAAGCGATGGCTTTGTTACATTAACCAACTCGGGTGATGAAATTAAATCATTTGATATCCGTGATGGTCTGGGCATGAAATTAGTCCAGCAAGCGGGTATGAAAGTGATTATTATCACGGGCCGAAAAAGTCATATCGTTGAAAAACGGATGTCTGATCTCGGTGTCGATCTGGTGTATCAAGGGCGTGAAGATAAGGGAACCGCCTTACGTGAAGCTTGTGCCCAACTTGGTTTATTGCCTGAAGACTGTATCTACATGGGTGATGACTGGCCAGATTTATCTGCATTTGCAATTGCTGGGATGAAAGTGACTGTTCCGAATGGTCATGAAGAAGTCCGCCGCCGTGCCAATCTGGTGACTCAGGCGATGGGCGGTCGCGGAGCTGTTCGAGAAGTCTGTGATATGTTGTTGATGGCAAAAGGTGTTTACCAAGAACTGCTTGAAAAATATCTTGCTGTACCACATTAATATAGTGTTGATTTGCTCAAAGGTTAGGTAACCCAGTTTATGGATACCAAAGTTTTATATGTTGTTGCTGTTGCAGTCGCTGCAGTGAGCGGTGGCTATTATTATTACAGTGGCAAGGCAAAAAAGCTGGATGTTGATTCAGCCAAGAATATGACTTATTCCGCACAGGGTGTTCACTTAACACAAACTGATGAGAAGGGTAATTTATATATTCGTGCTGAAGTGAAGCAGTTGCAGCAAAATATGCAACTTAAAACCTCTCAGCTGGATCAACTGAATGCAGTGATGTACAAACAGGGCAAAGCAGACGCAACCTTTTACGCAAAACAGGCAAATGGCTATGATGACAACACTAAAGTTGTCTTGCTTGGTAATGTTGTTGCGACGAAATTGTCCGATCAGGGTAAAATGGAGTTTCATACCGATGAGCTCACAGGTTACCCAAAAACAAGAGAACTCGAAACACAACATCAGGTCACGGTTCAATCGCCAACTGCTGAGTTTGTGAGTCAAGGTCTAAAGGCTAATATGAATAATGGTCAATATGAATTTTACAAAATTCGAGGAAAGTATGCGCCAAGCTCTTAATTCTAAATCTCGTCTAACTTTCCTTAAACAAGCCAGCTGTGTTGCTGTGATTGCGTTATCTGCAAGCACGAGCTTTGCCTTGCCGTCAGACCGCAATCAACAGCTTTCTCTGGTTGCTGATCGTGCAACCTATAATGATAAATCGGGTGTAACGACCTATACCGGTAATGTCGTGATTGAGCAGGGCACTATGAAATTGCAAGCAGACTCACTGGTTGCAAACTTAAATAGCCGTAAAGAAATCCAGACCATTACAGCAAAGGGGCGACCTGCGAAGTTCCAGCAACAAATGGATGCCAATAAAGGTCTGGCACGTGGTGAGGCTCAAAATATCGTATATAACGCAGATACTGGGATTATCACGCTAACAGGTAATGCTTACCTGTATCAGGATGGTTCAAGCATTCGTGGTAATAGCCTGAAATATAGTATGAATAAAGGTGATGTCGAGGCTCAAGGTTCTTCGAGCAATCGTGTACAAATCATTATTCCACCATCAAGCTCTAAAAGCTTCCCAGGGGCGCGTGATTAATGGAACAGGCAGTGCAACAACCACAGACTTTATGTATTAAGCATTTAGCTAAAAACTATAGTAAACGTTGGGTGGTAAAAGACGTTTCTTTTACTATGCAAAGTGGACAAATCGTTGGTCTGCTTGGCCCGAATGGTGCAGGGAAAACCACTAGCTTCTATATGGTTGTTGGTCTTGTTCGTATGGATAAAGGCGAGATTCATTTAGATGATCTCGATATGTCTGATCTTGCGATGCATGAACGTGCGCGTAAAGGGATTGGCTATTTACCTCAAGAAGCTTCAATTTTTAGAAAGTTAACGATTTCTGAAAATATTATGGCGATTTTAGAAACGCGTAAGGACTTGAACAAACAGCAGCGCCAGCAACGTTTGAATGAGTTATTAAGTGATTTTAAAATTACCCATATTAAAGATTCATTGGGTATGAGTGTTTCTGGTGGTGAACGCCGCCGTGCTGAGATTGCGCGTGCTTTGGCTGCTGATCCAAAGTTTATGCTGCTGGATGAGCCTTTTGCCGGGGTTGACCCGATTTCAGTGGGTGATATTAAAGATATTATCCAGACGCTCAAAGATCGTGGTATTGGTGTACTCATTACCGATCATAATGTGCGTGAAACTTTAGCGATTTGTGAAAAAGCTTATATCGTCAGTGAAGGATCCGTGATTGCTGAGGGTACTCCGCAAGAAATTCTGGATAATGAACAGGTGCGTAAAGTGTATTTAGGTGACGATTTCGTCGTTTAATACCGAATGAATTCTGTATTTGAAGAAAGAACCGAAAGGTTCTTTTTTTACGGCAGTTTTTTAAGTGGAAATCCTGAATACCAACGCTTCAGCTCGGAAATATTGGGGATTTTGCTGTAATTTGCTGAAAAATATTTATTTTATTTTTTTAATTAGTTTGGCATATTTTATAAAAATGAGAACTGTTTTACAAAAATAAACACTTATAAATGTGTGAAAACGTGTTTAGAACATAGTGTTTTATGTAAAAAAATGATTAAAATGAAAATGCTGAAATGATAACAATACGAAAAAATATGAACTTAAAGAAAGATATAAAAGTGAATAATGGATCATGGAAAAGAAGTATGGATTTTAAGTGGTTACTTTATGTAGCAACGCTATCTGTGCCAATGACACATGCAACAACACCAAGTGAACAATATCACACTTTAAAGAATAATCTGTCTCGGCTGTTTGTTCCACAAAGTAGTGATGAATTTAAAGTTGCCCAGATGCAAAAGCTGAGTAACTTCTCGGTCGATTCATCATTAGGCAGTGATTTGCCTGTTGTTGGATCAGGGCGTCCGCAAGAGACGGCAGTCGCAAATGCATTTTGGCAGAATCAACGTAAAGTATTGAAAGATGCAGTGCAGGTTGCGGTACAACGTAATCCTGATATCTCTCAAGGAATCGCAGCATTGGCTTCACAAAATGCCAATATCGATGTTGCAAAATCGGGCTATTACCCACAGATTGGTGGCGGTGTCAGCACGGGAGACTTAGGTAAGAAAAGTACTCGCGGTCAGCAATTACTGACTTTAAGTGCAACCCAGATGCTTTATGATTTCGGCAAGGTTAAATCTGGCGTTAATGTAGAAAAGGCCAAGGTTGTGGTTGGGCAAGCCAATGTGCTGGTGAAAATTGATGATATTTCACTAGATGTTGCGCAAACAATTATCAATATTCAGCGTTATCAAACCCTTATTCAGATTGCAAATCAGCAGATCGCAGGGATCAGACGAATTCAGGAAATGGCGAATCTGCGAGCAAATGCCGGAATCAGTAGTCAGGCTGACCCGATTCAAGCGCAATCGTATTTACAATCAGCACAGTCAGCGATGATTGCCCAGCAATCTTTACTCAGTCAGTATCAGCAACATCTTTATACATTACTTGGTTTTGATACCCGTAATGTGAAATGGGCGATTCCTGAAGATTTTGTAAAACAATCAGATTTATACGCAACACCACAATTCAACACCATTCCGCAAATGATCGCTGCACAGGCGGGTATTGAAGTTGCGCGTAATCAAAAATTACAGACACAAGTGAGTAATTATCCGACACTATCTGTAAAAGGAGAACTGAGTCAGGCTTTACACGGACGCAACCCGGGTAATGATAAAGAGGGTGGCTTTGATAGTGCGATCATGCTCGAAGCCAGCAGCCAGTTCTACCAAGGGGGAGCAACTTCCTCAAGAACCAAGGCCGCAAGTTATGCTGAAGAGGCAGCAAGAGCACAGGTCAATGCGGTTTATCTAAAAGTGCTGGATCAGATCAGAACCAGCCGTGAACAAATTGAAAATAAACAACGCCAGATGCAGGTTTTGGCGGGACAACAAGCAACAACAATACGTACAAGAGAGCTTTATCAAGAACAATATAAGTTGGGAACACGAACTTTAGTCGATTTGTTAAATGCAGAACAAGCGATTCATAGTGCGAACTCAGAGGCTGAAACAGCACGTTATGATATTTACAGTAGCATTGCGCAATATATTGCTGCGACAGGACGTTCTCGTCAGGCCTATGACCTCAATAATTTAAATATACAAGGGTTTGAGGTACAACCATGATTACTACAAAAATAAATTATCAGCCCTGGTTACAAGCAATATTAACCATCGCCAAGCATTACCGAATTGAACCATCTGAAGAACGGATTCGCTTACAACTGGACTGGAATCAAAACCAGAATCTGGATGAGGTTCTGGTGCTGATTAGCCGCCAGATTGGCCTGAATTTACGCAAAGTTGCTTTCACCAATGAAGTGATTAACCCTTGGCGTTTACCTGTATTAGTCGAATTGGCTGATGGACAGGTAGGTGTTATCGATAAGGCTGATGGTACTGGCCATGTCAGTATTCAATTGAGTGGTGATCAGGGACTTTCGCAAAAATTTGCGGTAGGTGCGCTAAGACACATCATTAAAAATGTCTATGTACTGCGTCCTGAACAGTCGGTGCCTGATGCGCGTGTTGATGAATATATCAAACCTTATCAACCAAGCTGGTTCTGGTCCATCGCTCTGCAAGATTGGAAGCGTTATATCGACATTATGCTGGCATCGATGATTGCCAACATTCTGGCATTGGCGACCATTATTTTCTCGATGCAAGTGTATGATCGGGTCGTACCTTCACAATCCATTCCGACACTTTGGGTATTGGCAGCGGGTGTATTAATCGCTGCAATTTTCGAATTTGTACTGCGTCTTTCGCGTATTTACATTTCAGATATTATTGGAAAACGTGCTGATTTAAGGGTATCAGATCGTGTATTTGGTCATGCACTACGTATCAAAAATAGTGAACGTTCTAAATCTACCGGTACTTTTATTTCTCAAATTCGTGAGCTGGAAGGCGTACGTGAGCTGGTCACTTCGACCACAATGGGCGCGATTGCAGATTTACCTTTTTTCTTCTTATTCCTGATTATCTTTGCGCTGATTGGCGGAAATTTATTTTGGGTCATGCTACTTGTTGTGCCTTTAATGATTTTGCCTGCGATCTTGGCACAAAAGAAACTGGCACAACTGGCACAAGAAGGGATGCGCGAATCTTCTATCCGTAATGCGATTCTGGTCGAAGCCGTGCAAGGTATTGAAGATATCAAGCTATTACGTGCTGAGTCGCGTTTCCAAAACCAGTGGAACCACATGAATGAGGTGTCTGCTGATATTAGTATGCAACAACGTAAAATTGTTGGTGTGCTCACGGCATGGACACAAAAGATTCAGGGTTTAACCTATGCCGCGGTAATTCTGGTGGGCTGTTTTGCGGTGATGAAAGGTGATATGACCACGGGTGCATTGGTGGCATGTTCGATTTTGTCTTCTCGTATGCTGGCTCCCATTTCGCAAATCACAGGGATTCTCGGGCGTTTACAACAAGCCAAAGTGGCTAAAAAAGGTCTGGATGAGTTAATGAAAAAGCCTGTTGATCAGGCAGATCAAGCCCATCTGGTTCATAAAGAAGTACTACACGGCGACTACGAGCTTAAAAAAGTTGTATTCCAATATTCCGAAGATGATCCTCGTCCAAGTTTGTCTATTCCTCATTTGAAGATCCGTGCTGGTGAACGTATTGCCATTCTCGGGCGTAATGGTGCAGGCAAATCAACACTGCTCCAGATTTTATCTGCCATGCAATTTCCGAATGCAGGTTCGGTTCATTTAGATGATCTGGATATTAGCCTGATTGATCCGTCCGATGTACGTCGTGACATGGGCTTACTCAATCAGAATGCACATCTATTCTATGGCACGATCCGTGAAAACCTGACTTTGGGCGCACCACTCGCACGCGATGAAGACATTTTAAAAGCACTGAAAGTGACGGGTGCATTGAGCTTTGTGCATGAGAAGAAAGAAGGGCTTGATCATCTGGTTTTAGAAGGTGGCGTCGGTTTTTCTGGAGGGCAACGACAAGCTTTATTGTTAGCACGTCTCTTGATTCGTCAACCGAACATTCTGTTGCTTGATGAGCCAACGGCAGCCATTGATGATGTCGCCGAGAAGCAGCTTATTGACCATTTAAGAAACTGGTTGGGTTATCGAACTTTAGTGGTGGCGACCCATCGTCGTGCCGTTCTGGAACTGGTTGACCGGATTATTGTCATGAATGAAGGCAAGATCGTGATGGATGGGCCAGTGGAACAAGTCTTACAACAATCAGCAATAAAACAAAAAATAGTTTAATACTTAGAGAATAGAGGCAAATTTATGAGTGAAGAACAAAAAACGAGTAGCCGTCCGATGAATGTAACTTACAAGGAACCTAAGTTACCTCGTTCGACACTCGTTGTTTGGATGATTGGGATTGGTTTACTTGTACTCTTGATCTGGGCATGGTTGTTTAATTTAGAAGAAGTTTCTACGGGGACAGGTAAAGTTATTCCATCTTCAAAAGAGCAGATCATTCAGTCACTTGAGGGTGGTATTTTAACCAAGCTTGATGTGAATGAAGGTGATGTGGTGGAAAAGGGGCAGATTCTTGCTCAACTTGATCCGACACGTTTAGCTTCGAATGTGGGGGAGTCACAGTCTTTACTGATTTCGGCACAGGCCACCGCAGCGCGTTTACGTGCGGAAGTAAATGGCACGCCACTGACTTTTCCTGAGGAAGTTAAGAAAAGTCCTAAGCTGGTTCAAGAGGAAACCGCACTTTATTATTCACGCCGTGAGAATCTGGAGCAATCCATCGCAGGTTATGAACAGGCTGCAAAGCTAGTGCGACAAGAGCTTGCCATGACTGAGCCATTAGTGGCAAAAGGTGCTGCAAGTGAAGTTGAAGTGTTGCGCTTAAAACGTGAAGCCAATGACTTGAATAATAAGATCAATGACACGCGTAACGAATATTATGTCAAAGCGCGAGAAGAGCTTTCCAAAGCCAATACTGATATCCAGACACAACAACAAGTGGTGAATGGACGTGCTGATAGCTTACAACGTGCGGTATTTAAAGCGCCAGTACGTGGTGTGGTCAAAGAAATTGATGTCACTACTTTAGGCGGGGTGATTCCGCAAAATGGTAAATTGATGACCATTGTCCCACTGGAAGATAAACTGTTGATTGAAGCTCGTATTTCTCCGCGAGATATTGCTTTTATTCGTCCGGGACAAGAGGCCTTGGTGAAGATTACGGCTTATGATTATTCGATTTACGGTGGTCTGGATGGGAAAGTAACCGTAATTTCTCCAGATACCATTCGTGATGAAGTGAAGCAGGATCAGTTCTATTATCGTGTTTATATCCGTACCGATTCGGATCGTCTCTATAACAAGGCGGGTAAGGCGTTCAGTATTACCCCAGGGATGGTAGCGACAGTAGATATTCGTACAGGTCAAAAAACTATTATGGATTACCTGCTTAAACCGTTTAATAAAGCCAAAGAAGCATTACGCGAACGCTAAGTTGTGCGGATTGAGAAACCTCGCTTCAGGCGAGGTTTTTTATTTGTCAGTTAAGCGGCTATAATCTGTTTTTCAGTTTTTATCTTGTTTTTTATGCCATTTACCATTGCCAGTACGGTAACTTTCGAAGAAGACATTAAAAAAAGTCGTTTCCAAGCGATTGCTGCTGTTGTTGAAAGTGAACAGCAGGTTAAAGATTTTCTGGAGCAATACAAAGATACTTCAACCACGCATCAATGCTGGGCATGGAAAATTGGGCATCATGTCCGTTTTAATGATGATGGCGAACCTTCAGGCACGGCAGGTCGCCCCATTCTTGCAACCATTGAAGGTAATGAACTGACCAACGTTATTGTACTGGTCAATCGTTGGTATGGCGGTATTAAATTGGGTACGGGTGGTTTGGTACGTGCCTATGGTGGTTGCGCAGGCCAGTGCTTATTGTTAGCAGAAAAAATTGAACTGATTGAAAAGAAAGAAATCCAGTTTGCATGCCTGTTCAATGAATGGGCCATTATGCAGTATGAGTTGATGCAGCAACAGATTGAGTATCAGGAAAGTTATACCGATACTGGTGTTACGGTTCAGGCCCGACTGCAAGTGCATCAGATTGAGCCTTTAAGACTTAAGCTGCAAGATGTGAGTAGAGGACGTGAGAAATTACATGTATGTGATGACTGAAATGTATCTGTCTTCTCTTGCGAGGCGATGTCTCTCAGGGCGTGAAGTGCTAAAGGTCATTGAGGAGCAAGAGGATGAATGATCCTTTACTGAAATATCGCGAGCAACATAAGCAGCGCCTTAATTATATGCCTTGGTTATATTGGACACTCAAGCCAAAACACCGTGAATGGGCAGAAGCATGGCAAGCTGAATATCAGGCCTATTTAATGGACATGGAAACGGTGGAAATCGGCAAGAACTGTTTCATTTCTCCATTGGCACATATTTTTGCAGAACGTGGTCGTAAGATTTCGATTGGAGATAATACCTTTATCGCTGCGGATTGTACCTTGCATGGCCCGTTAGAAATCGGCAATGAAGTCGCGATTAACCATCACTGTATTCTGGATGGGGGACGTACAGGGATCAAATTAAATGATCAAGTCAGAATCGCGGCTTATAGTCATTTATATGCCTTTGATCATGGTATGGAAATGGACCGTGCTATCTATCAGCAACCTGTTAGCTCTAAAGGAATTGAAGTGGGACGCGATGTCTGGCTCGGCGCGCATGTGGGGATCAAGGATGGTATTAAAATTGGAGATCATGCAGTTGTGGGCATGAACAGTATGGTAACCAAAGATGTAGACGATTATGCAATCGTGGCAGGGAATCCAGCAAAAATAATTCGTTATCGTAATGAGTAAAAGTGTAGGGTCTATTGAAATTTCACCCATGCATTGCGTTATTGGCTAAAACGACACAAACAAGGCATGAAATGCAGGCAATGGCGACCCCCTTGTCAAATTTCATAACGAGGTTTGAGGAGATTTTAGCCATAACCCTGTGGGACAGGGACATTTTTTGCTGCCACTGCGTTACATTCAGCTCATTTAGAATGACTAAATTTCGCCTAATGTGCCTTGTGCCATCTAAAAAATGTCCACTGTCGCAAGCATCGTGAAATATCAACAGACCCTCTTAAAAAGCTTATGAGATTCGATACATAAATTTAACCTTCCTCGCTTTCATCTGTGATAAGTTAAAAATAAGTAGAAGACCTAAGGTATTACCTAAAGAGAGGCGAAAAATGAACCGTGTAATTGCATGTATTGATTCTTCACCCTGCATTGATGCTGTGGCTGAGGCGGCTGTGTGGGTGGCCAAACAGACACAAAGAGAATTGGTACTATTGCAAATTCTGGACTATTACCCAGCGAGTTATCATTTAGGTGAAATCAGCGGTGTGATTGGCTTTGAAAGTAATGCCATGCTGCTGAAAGAGCTGGCTGAGCTAGAACAAAAGCAAAGTGAGCTTGCACTGGATTATAGTAATAATTTGCTTAAACATATCTCTGAGCTTATCGAAAAACAGTATGGCTTAACCAGCACCAAGATTCAGGAAAAAGGTGATTTTCTTGAGCAAAGTTTTAATCTTCTCGATGAAAACGATATTGTGATTATTGGTCGGGTGGGTGAGCGTGCTGCTGAGAAAAACAAACCGATTGGTAGCAATGTTGAAAACTTCATTCGTGGTGCAAACTGTACTGTTATTACGGTAGGCGAGCATTTCCAGCCACCGAAACGTTTTATCTTTGCCTATGAATATTCACCAACCTGCCAGAAAATGCTGCAACGAATTGCAAAAAGTGACCTGTTGAAACTCTTGCAATGCCACTTGCTTTACGTCGGTGATCATCCTGAAATGCTGGCAGAACCAGAGAAGTACTTAACCGATGCTGGATTGGAAGTGGTATCCGTGTACCGTTATGGTGATGTTGCTCAAAATATTCTTGAATATCAAAGGGAACATGATATTCAGCTGATTGTATTAGGGGCATTTAGCCACAGTAAAATTCATCAGTTCTTCTTGGGTAGTATCACCACCACGATCTTCCGGAATGCCAATGTACCTTTGCTTGTTGCTAAGTGATTCATTTCTTTCCATATAGTTATCCGCAATTCCTGTGGATAACTGTATGGAAAAGCATTAGAGATAAATATAATTTGTTGATATTACACAACTAAATTAAATAGGTTGTTTTTTAATCTCTATTTTACGATGGCAATTGCAAAGCCATCATGGCCTTTTGAGCCTACGGTTTGTAATGCTGTGCAAGATAACAGTTGAGGATGGTCTTTTAACGCGGTGAATGCTTCACGAATCCCTTCAATACTTGGCTTCTTGTTATTTTCATCCAGAATATCTCCTGCACGAATCACATTATCCAGCACGATAATGGTGCCTGAATGAGCAAGTTTTAAACTTAACTCAAAATACTCAGGATAACTTTGCTTATCCGCATCAATGAAAATGAAATCAAATGGCTCACTGCCTTCTGTAATCAGCTGATTCATGATATCTGCACCACGACCTTTTTTTAGTTCGATGGTGGTTGGCATATTGGCAAAATCAATATTTTCCTGCGCAATGATGACATGGGTATCACGTCCTTCGACGGTAAGTAGATAACCATCTTCTGGCAAAGCTTTTGCTAACCAAATAGTGCTGTAGGCACCAAAAGTTCCTAGTTCCAACACACGTTTGCATTGGTTCATCTGGATCAGCATCTGCAAAAACATGCCTTGATTAGGCGCAACAGCCAAATGATTAGAAAATCCCTGAGTATCGGTATTGTCTAATGCATGTTGAAGTCTTGGATCTGTGGGAATTAAATGTGAATTGATATAGTCATCAATGTCGGTCCACATCTGTTGCATAATCAAGTTTACCTATGAATCTGTTAGCTGCATTTTAAACGTTTATGATCAGAGTGCAATTTGATTGCTCAATTAATCCTGTGCAATGAAACAAAAAAGAGATCAATTTGATCTCTTTTTAAGTTGCCGAAGGATTTTTAGAAATTACACATTGAGCTATTGCGGGTCAGGTCAGGCCCCCAAGTACGATAGCCTTGCGTATCAATATGAATCTGTCCAGAACTATATAAACCAACGCCTATATCCAGACTTTGTCCATGCTGTGCCCAGAACTGGCATAACTTGAATTTGGTCTGTTCGATAAAGGCATAATCTTGTGGCTGTGGGTATTCAGGGCCAATACGGAAATCAATGGCCGAGTTAAATAGATGTTTTGAAGAGCCCGCACCACCAGCACATTGGTTCAAAGGCAGATCTCGATAAACCGAGGTAACTTCAAAATCCGTTAAAACTTTTGCTGCGACCAGATATTTAAAGACACGTAAGGTTGGCAGGGCATTTCCCCATAACTCACGATTAGGCACCATATATTCAGAACGGCCACATTTTTGCCAGTCTCGTGCAGTACGTAGCAACTCAAAACTTGGAACAATATGGGCAACATTATTACGGGCAAGATACTGCTCGTATTCGCGAACGCGTGCATAATTATCGCCTTGACCGAGCCATCGGCGATAGGAAGCAGGTTCGACTTTATTTGGAACAGGGCGGGTTAAAGTAACTTGTTCTTGAGGAATGTAAATTCTTTTACCTTGGTTTTGATTTACTTTTGTGGTTGAACTCGTACAACCTACCATCATCACAGGGATGGCAAATAATGATAATAGACCCTGTAATTTATTTCGAATCATAAAAAGCGCAGTTCATAATCGATAGGCGTATTATTTTAATGCAAAATGGCGTATGAATAATGAGGTAATTGCAAAGAAATGTGTGATTAAAGTATAAAAAAGACCAGTAAAACTGGCCTTTTTCAATTATTTTTCTAAATATTGCAGCTTGTCTGGCTTGCCATTCCACTCTTCACGGTCAGCAGGTTGCTCACCAATTTGAGTGATGTTATTGCCAGCCCATTTTTCAGACAATTCAGCATTGAGTTCAATAAAGACTTCTTGGCCTTCTGGTAACTCATCTTCCGAGAAAATTGCATTTGCTGGGCATTCTGGTTCACATAGTGCGCAGTCAATACATTCATCTGGATTGATCACAAGGAAGTTTGGACCTTCGTAGAAGCAGTCTACTGGACAAACTTCAACACAATCTTGATATTTACATTTAATACAATTTTCGGTGACAACAAAGGTCATGGCGGCAGCTACCTAAAAAATATGGTTTTCATTTTGCATAGCGTATTTTAGGCAAAAAATACCGATAGAAACAATTCCTTTTATTGATATTTATTATTCGTATCAATGAAATGGACTTATTTATATGACTTTTGTTGATAATAAGTCTCAACTACAGCCGCAATTTGCTTATTTATGCTTTTTCTTGAGACCACCGCCATCTTGCTTATTCACTGTTGCCCAAGCAATACGTTCAGCATCTTCCTGAGAGCGACCCTGTTCCAGTTCACTTTCTTCAATATGCTTGGCTTGTCGTTTCTGTTTTGCTGTATATGCAGATTTATCGCCACGAGACATGGTATTTCCTCCACAGAATAATTTTCTAGGTTTAGGAATAACATGAACCTTAAAAAAGGTGGGTGAGCAATTGTTAGATTACGCAAGCGCTATGTAAATAAGCTCTACCTCAAAGGATAGAGCTTATTGATCGGAGGATTAATTCTCAAGTGTCTGACTGGTCTTAAATAAAGCTTTGAGTTGATAAAGCTGTTCAAGTGCCTGACGTGGTGTTAGATCATCAACATCAATGTTTTGTAACAACTCTAATGCAGGTGATTTTGCTTCAACCTCAATGACTTTTTCAATGACCTGAGTTTCGATTTCATGCTCAACAGCACTGAATAAGTCATTCTGCACACTATTTGGTAAATGTTGATGCTGCTGCTTTTCCAGAATTTTTAGACGCTTTTGGGCTTCCTTGATCACACTTGCAGGAATACCTGCCAGTTTCGCAACCTGTAAACCGTGACTTTGGCTTGCGGGGCCATGTTGAACTTTATGTAGCAAAATCAAATTGCCATTCAGTTCTTGTGCGGTGACATGGTAGTTATCAATGCCTGCTTCGCTACCCAGTTCAGTCAGCTCAAAATAGTGAGTCGCAAACAGACACAAACATTTTACGCGTTTGGTTAAATCAACCACACAGGCCCAAGCCAGAGAAAGACCATCATAGGTACTGGTTCCACGACCGACTTCATCCATCAGTACTAAGGACTGGCTGGTTGCGTGATGAAGGATTTGTGAGGTTTCAGTCATTTCAACCATAAAGGTTGATTTACCTGTTGATAAATCATCTGCAGAACCAATACGGGTAAAGATACGGTCAATCGAACCCAGCTTTGCAGCTTTAGCAGGGACAAAGCTACCACAATAGGCAAGCAAACTAATAAGCGCCGTCTGACGCATAAAGGTTGATTTACCGCCCATGTTCGGACCAGTAATAATTGCCATACGATGCTGTGGATCAAGGAAGGTATCATTCGGCGTAAATGGTGCTTTATTTAACGCTTCGACCACAGGATGACGGCCAGCCTGAATCTTGATGCAGGTTTCAGCGGTAAATTCTGGTCTTGCCCAACTGTTTAATCGTGCTTGATGGGCAAAGTTTGCCAATACATCGATATGCGCAATCGCCGCACTCATCATTTGTAAATGCGCAATATTCTGACGCAATTCATCTAATAACGATTCAAATAAAAGTTTTTCACGGGCGAGGGCACGCGATTCACTCGAAAGCACTTTATCTTCAAAGCCTTTGAGTTCTGGCGTGATATATCGTTCAGCATTTTTCAGGGTTTGGCGACGAATATAATCGGCAGGCGCCTGTTCTGCCTGTGCACGTGTTAATTCGATATAATAGCCGCTGACGCGGTTATAACCGATTTTCAGGGTGTTGATTCCTGTACGCTCACGTTCTTTAATCTCTAAATCAATCAGGAACTGACCCGCATGATCACGAATTTTGCGTAATTCATCCAGTTCTTCGTCATAGCCTTCTGCAATTACATTGCCATCACGAAGAAGTACAGGTGGGCTTTCAACAATCGCAGCCATTAAGTGCTGATGTAAGCTTTTAAAGTCGCCCAGCTCTTGGTCAAGCTGTGTAAGTAATTTAGATTGCTGGGTTTTTAATACAGGCGCTAAGGCATGACGTAAGAACGGAATCTGTGCACAGGCATGACGGAGTTGTACCAGATCACGGGGACGAGCACTGCCTAAAGCAACACGGCTGAGCACACGTTCAATATCCCCAATTTCTTTTAATACCAAACGAACAGGCGCTTCATGGAAACCTTTTAATAACTGTTCAGTCGCATCAAGACGTGCATCGAGAATGGCTGTGTCACGGATCGGTTGCATCAGCGTTCGGCTCAGCAAACGTCCGCCCATCGCCGTTTGGCAATCATTGATGAGTTGAAACAGAGAAGTACCATGCTCAAATAGAGGTTCAATAATTTCTAGGTTGCGGCGCGTAATCGGATCAAGCGCAATAAAGTCAGTACTTTGCTCAATCTGAATTGAACGGATATGAGGTAATGCCGTTTTTTGGGTTTCTTTAGCGTAATGAATCAGCGCAGCAGCGGCAGCTCTAGCAAGCGGTAATGGATCTAAACCAAAGCCAGATAAGGTCGAAACTGAAAATTGGTCACATAACGTTTTTTGGGCGTTATTTAAATTAAAGTCGACATTTGGGCGCTTGGTAATCGGACAGTCCAGATTCTTTTTGATTTGCTCAATAATATTTTTATCAATCAGATCTTCATCAATCAGGATTTCGCTTGGCATTAGGCGTGCCAGTTCGATTGCCAGTTGCTCTGGCTTATAGTCTTGTTGTTGGACTTTGAAAATACCTGCACTGAGATCAAGCAGTGCTAAACCGATTTGATTTTGCTGAATGCAAAGCGCAACCAGATTTGAAGATTGATAACTGCCAAGCAGTGCATCATCCGTTAAAGTTCCAGGCGTCAAAATACGAACGACTTTACGCTCAACAGGCCCTTTTCCTGTAACTTCACCCACTTGCTCGCAGATCGCAACAGTACGTCCAGCTTTGACTAAACGTGCGAGATAACCTTCGGCTGCATGATAAGGCACGCCAGCCATTGGAATCGGTTGACCACTGGCTTTACCACGATGGGTCAGTGTAATGCCGAGTAATTTAGCCGCTAAATGAGCATCTTCAAAAAAAAGCTCGTAAAAATCGCCCATACGATAGAACAGCAAAGCATGTTGATAGTCTGTTTTGACTTTAAGGTATTGCTGCATCATTGGTGTATGGTTGGATAAGTCAGCCATGATTTCAGCGCTGTTCATTCGTACTAAATCCTTGAAACTTAATATTTAGATAAATCTGATCTGGAGGATTAATGATGTCATCCATCCTCATAATTCTGTGCAAATCTGACTGAATTAGATAAAAAAGTATAGCTTTTTTATGTCACATTGAGTCAGTGGCATATGCGGTGCAGTTAAATTTACACGTGGTTCATCTTAACAAATCCATAGAAATTCACAAAAAGGATTGCTTGGAGAAATGAAGAAATAAGCAACAAAAGAAAATTACTTTACTCACTATTTCTGACGATATTTTTTATGGACGATTGTCATCAGTTTATTCATGTCTTTCGTAGCCTTTTTACCTTCCACGAATTTTCCAGCGATAAATAATTTTTTTATTTCATTTATTTCCGTGAGTAATTTACCCATGACATGCTGATATTCAATAACCTTTGGATCATTTTCCTGTAATTGATTTAAAGGAGCTGGCAAAAACTCCATCAGATCAAGTACGGCATTGTTCATCTTAAATAAAGAGTCTAATGCCTGATATTTATCTTTAGATGCTTGGAATTCTTTATAGTGAACTTCTAAATTTTGCACGGTATAGATTCTGTTGGAAGCTTCTGCAAGACAAGACGTACTTAGTATTATTGATAAAATGAATCCAATAAGAATTTTCATTTAATTTGCTCTTTATAAAATAACATGTCCAATAGAGGAGGCTCCTCCACATGGAAATTGAAGTATCTCAAAAAATAATAACCAACTTACTGGACGCGATTAGCTTCGCCAAAACAGATTGTAGAGGGAGATTTTTATTTACGTAAAATTTACGTTTTCAGGTTTTTTCAATATAGAGAATTTACGTCCCTCATTTCCATACTGGTGTTGACCAATTTTTAAATGGCATCTGCTATGTGGGAATTTATTTCTGTATTTGTCCTTTGTTTGCTGCTGGCTTATCCGCTCGGTGCTTATCTTGCCGATGTGATGCAAGCAAAACCAATGAAAAGCGACAGATTGTTTAACTGGATCGAGCAGCCAATTTATGCCGTACTTGGCGTACAACGCCGTGGTATGAACTGGCGCCAATATCTTGCTGCTTTTATCTTTAGCAATATTTTACTGCTTGGTGCAAGTGTCACAATCTTGATGACACAGGCATGGCTGCCTCTGAATCCCGATCATATTCCGAATATGAACTGGGATTTAGCTTTGCATACCACGATCTCATTTTTGACCAATACCAACCAGCAACATTATTCAGGGCAGGCACAACTGTCTTATCTATCACAAATGACCGTGATTGTCGGCTTGCAATATTTATCACCCATAATTGGTCTGGCCTTATTGGTCGCTATGTTGAGAGCTTTATTCCTACAATCAGGTCATGGAGAAGCAGCGAATCAAAAAGACTGGGATACGGTCAATCTGGGTAATTACTGGATGGATCTCATCCGCCCATTGTTTAGATTCTTTATTCCACTTGGTTTAATTTTTTCTTTGCTGCTGACTTTTCAAGGTGTACCAGCCACCTTATCTGCGGGCCCAACAGCACAGGTCTTAGATCAAAGTTCCGAGGTACAAACACAACATATTCCACTTGGTCCAGTTGCGCCCATGGTCGCGAGTAAACAGCTGGGCAGTAACGGTGGCGGTTGGTATGGCCCAAATAGTAGTGTGCCTTTAGAAAATCCAACACCGTTGTCCAATGTGATTGAGATGATTGCGATCTTACTGATCCCATTGTCAGTAGTGTTTATGGTTGGACGCTTTATCCAACGTAAAAAACTGATGTGGATGATTTTTGGCAGTATGTTGTTGATGTCATTGATTTCCACCTCATTGGTTTTCTGGACTGAAAAATCATCTTTGATTGCTAATGCAGCCTTGATGGAAGGTAAGGAAGTGCGTTTTGGTACGGATGCATCGGCACTTTGGGCAAGTCTCACGACACAAGTGAACAATGGCTCAGTCAACATGATGCATGACTCGGCCTCACCACTCACAGGCTTGGTTGAACTGTGCAATATGCTGATTAATGCCATCTGGGGAGGGATTGGCTGTGGTTTATTACAGTTCTTTATTTATCTATTTTTAGCAGTATTTATCGCAGGCTTAATGACAGGCCGAACCCCTGAATTGTTTGGTCGAAAAGTGGAAGTCACTGAAATCAAGCTTTTAGCTCTTGTAATCTTGTTACAACCCGTGGTGATTCTTGGTTTGACTGCGATCGCAATCGCATTTCCAACGCTGACAGGCAATTCCAATCCAGCGTTTCATGGCATTAGCCAAGTGTTTTATGAGTATGTCTCTGCCTATGCCAACAATGGCTCTGGTTTTGAAGGTTTAGGCGATAACACCTTATGGTGGAATCTGAGTGCCAGTGTGGCTTTATTGGCAGGTCGTTATAGCGTGTTGATTATTCCTGTTTTGATTGCTGTCAGCCTAGCAACCAAACCACAAGCTGCTGAAAGTAAAGGATCTTTACACATCGAATCACCCACATTTGCACTGACTTTAATCGGGATTGTGTTGATTCTTACCTTATTGCAATTCATGCCAGTGTTGGTGATTGGACCAATTGCTGACTATCTGTCTATCAAAGTTTAAGGGTGGAGCAAGCTCAATGAAACATTCAAATGCGACACAACAGATGGATATTTTGAATAAAGAAATCCTTCAACAAACTTTTTATAAACTATTACCGCAATATGCATTTAAGAATCCAGTTATGGCATGTGTATGGGTAGGAACACTCTTAACCATTGCAGCGACCTTGATGGGAAGTACCAGCTTAGGTTTCGGTTTAGTACTGAGCTTGATTCTATTGGTCACCGTATTATTCGCCAATTATGCTGAAGCAGTCGCAGAAGCTAAAGGACGTGGGCAGGCAGCATCCTTACGCCAAGCGCGTGAAAATTTAACGGCTAATCGGATTGCCGATCTGAATGCAGCACCGATGGTCATCTCTGCAAACCTACTTAAAAAAGATGATTTGGTCATTGTCAAAGCTGGTGAAATTGTCCCTGCGGATGGGGAGATTATTCAAGGTTTCGCGACCATTAATGAGTCTGCGGTGACTGGTGAGTCTGCACCTGTATTGCGTGAAGCCAATACGGATCGTTCAGGGGTCATTGGGGGAACCAAAGTTTTATCTGATGAAATTATAATTCGGGTCAGTAATGAAGCGGGACATAGCTTTCTAGACCGTATGATTGCATTGGTTGAGGGTGCCAATCGCCAAAAAACACCGAATGAGATTGCACTGAGTGTCTTACTCAATATCATGACCATCACCTTTATTGTCGTGGTCGCGACCTTACCATTCATTGGGGCAATGGTCGGGATCAAAATCAGTCTAGTCTTATTAATTGCTTTACTGGTGTGTTTGATTCCAACCACCATTGGTGGTTTGCTGCCTGCAATTGGAATTGCGGGGATGAACCGTGCTTTAAAAGCCAATGTCTTAGCCAAATCAGGTAAAGCGGTTGAAGTTGCGGGTGATATTGATGTGCTGCTATTAGATAAAACAGGCACGATCACCTATGGTGACCGTCAAGCCACTGCCTTCTATCCTTTGGCTGGCATAAGCCCAAGTGAGTTACGCCAAGCCGCAATGTTAACTTCTTTTGCCGACCCAACTCCTGAAGGGAAGTCCGTGGTGAGTCTGGGCAAAGAATTGGGTGAAAGTATTAAAGAACCTGTAGATGCAGAATTTATCCAGTTTAGTGCTGCAACACGCTTATCTGGAGTGGATTTAGTCACAGGGCAAAGCATTCGTAAAGGTGCGGTGGATGCGATTCTTAAATTTACCAACCAAGACATTAGGGATAACGTTGAGCTTAAAACCCGCGTGGAACAGGTTGCATCGAAAGGCGCGACCCCACTCGTGGTTGCTTCGAATCACAGTATTTTAGGGGTGATAGAACTCTCAGATGTGATTAAACAAGGGATTAAAGAGCGCTTTGCGCTGTTACGCGAGATGGGCATTAAAACCATTATGGTCACAGGGGACAATCCATTAACTGCCGCTGCGATTGCAGCTGAAGCTGGGGTAGATGACTATATTGCTGAAGCACGACCTGAAGATAAACTGGACTGTATTCGTAAAGAACAAGCGGCGGGTAAATTGGTGGCGATGGTCGGTGATGGAACCAATGATGCGCCTGCTTTGGCTCAAGCAGATATTGGTTTAGCGATGAATTCAGGCACCCAAGCAGCCAAAGAAGCAGGCAATATGGTGGACCTCGATTCGGATCCAACCAAACTGCTTGATGTCGTGGAAATTGGGAAGCAGCAATTAATCACCCGCGGTGCATTAACCACCTTTTCTCTGGCAAATGATGTGTCTAAATACTTTGTCATTTTACCTGCATTGTTTGCTGTGGCAATTCCTCAACTTGGGGTGCTCAATATTCTGCAACTGAGTAGTCCAAGCAGTGCTGTGATTTCAGCATTGATCTTTAATGCGCTGATTATCCCGATGTTGATTCCATTGGCACTAAAAGGGGTGCAGTTTAAGCCTGCCAGTGCCTTGCAATTATTACGCCGTAATATGTTGATCTATGGTGTAGGCGGGGTGATTTTCCCTTTTATTGCAATCAAGTTGATTGACCTTGTTGTGTCATTGTGGATTTAGGAGAAAGAAATGAATACATTAGAAAATCTGCCCTTATCAACCGAAGTCCAGTCTGCGCTACGCCCGAGTATTGGTTTGATCTTGGTTGGCTTTTTGATTGCAGGCGTGTTGTATAGTGCGTTAAGTGTTTCTATCGCTCAATTGGTCTTTCCAAAGCAGGCGAATGGTAGTTTGATTGAGCTGAATGGAAAGATTGTGGGTTCGAGTTTAGTTGGGCAGAATTTCGTGAGTGAGCAATATTTTCATGCTCGCCCCAGTGCGGTAAGTTACAATGTTGATGGGATAGCGGGAAGTAATTTGGCGGTTTCTAATCCTGATTTGCAAAAACAAATTAAAGAAAGAACAATGCAATTTGCTCAGAATAATCATATTTCAGAACAGCAGGTACCAAACGATATGGTTACGGCATCAGGCAGTGGGATTGACCCAGATATTTCACCTGACAGTGCCTTGTTACAAGTGAAACGCGTGGCACAGCAACGCCATTTGTCAGAGTCACAGGTCAAAAAATTAGTACAGCAACAGATTCAGCCTGCACAGTTCGGTTTATATGGACAGGCGCGAGTCAATGTTCTGCAACTGAATCTGGCCCTAGATCAATTGTCATCGACCACACGTTGATAGAGCGTAATTATGCAGATCGACCGTAATAACAAAGCTGATGCATGGCTGGCACATAGCCAACGTGAACAGTCTGGACGTCTGACCATTTTCTTGGGGGCTGCACCTGGCGTAGGGAAAACCTATGCGATGCTGACCCGAGCACATGAGTTGATGCAGCAAGGGCAGCAGGTTGTGGTTGGATTAGTCGAAACCCATGGTCGATCTGATACCGAACGTTTGATTCAGGGGCTAAATGTTATTCCTCGAAAGACGGTGGAATATCAGGGGCGAATGCTGGAAGAGATGGATCTCGACCAAATTCTCAAGCTGAAACCTGAAATTGTGCTGGTTGATGAGCTGGCACATCGAAATGTACCGAATAGCCGGCATGAATATCGCTGGCAGGATGTGAATGAATTATTAGATGCGGGTATTGATGTCTATAGCACCTTGAATATTCAGCATCTGGAAAGTCTCAATGATGTGGTGTATCAGATCACAGGGATTCGGGTCAGCGAAACCGTACCCGATGCGTTACTAAAACGTTTGAAGGATATTCGTCTGGTTGATTTGCCTGTGCCTGAATTATTAGAACGAATGAAGCATGGCAAGATTTATTTGGCAGATGTTGCACCACATGCACTGCAAGGCTTTTTTAAACCTGCTCATTTGACAGCCTTACGTGATTTGGCGATTCAGACGGTGGCAGGACAAGTTGAGATTGATTATCGGGAAAAATTTGTCACCCAAGGGCAGATCATTCCGATTCAGAATCATGTCATGTTGGCGATTGATGGTTCTGCGTTTTCGGAGGACTTGGTGCGACGCGCACATCGTATTGCAGAACGACGCAATGCAACCTGGAGCGTGATTTCGATTCAAAAGAGTCAGACTTCAAATACCCAATCCTTTGCGGTGACCAAGGCATTTAATCTGGCACGTAAACTGGGTGCGGATACCTATTTGCTCTATAGCAATCATATTGCGTCGACCATTTTACAGGCAGCCTATGATTATGGTGCATCGAATATTCTGCTCGGCAAAAGTCCTCAAAAATCATTATGGCAACGGTTGTTCTCAGATCATATTGCCGATCAGTTGTTAGAAAAGCAGCATCCTTTTGAAATTACTTTTGTTCAACCTTTAAAGGCTAAAGATCATGCAATTAGGCCACAGGAACAGAATGAGCGTTCGTTCTGGCCGAGGCAAGCACTGAATTTTCATCCGCGTGAAATGATTGAAAGCATTTTGATTGTGTCGCTGGGCTTAATCGCTGCCACAGTAAGTGATCATTTTATTGGTTATAGCGAATTGGCTTTAATCTTTGTGGTCACGGTACTTGTGGTTGCAATGCGGGCAAGGATGTTTATCACGATCATAAGCGTTCTGATTTGCTTCCTGCTCTATAATTACTTATTTATTGAACCGCGTTTTACCTTGCGAATTAGTGCCGAGCGTGGGGTGATAACGATGATTATCTTTAGCATTTCAGCTTTGCTGGTCGGGCGTTTAGCCAATCAGTTACGCGCTCAGGTATTGAGTTTACGTGCAGCAAATTCTATTTCCGTACAGCTTCAGGAGCTGGAGCGAAAATTATCAAGCTGTGTTGGTCTTGAGCAAGTTTTGAATGTCGCCAAACAACATTTAGAAAGTTCGTTGAATGCGCTGGTCTGGCTTAGAATCGGAACACAAGAGTCGGGAGCGGACGCTCTATTCAATGAAAAAGATCAGATTGCGGCAAACTGGACACAGAAAAATGCCAAGCCTTGCGGGCGCTTTACCAATACTTTGACTCAATCCGAATGGTGGTTTAATCCGCTGAATCTGGTGGGTGGCTTTGGTGTGATTGCGATACGCTTTCAGCAAAATTCAGAAAACATCAGTTTTGAACAGCAACGTCTGGCTGAATTGATGATCGATGATATTGCCCAAACGGCTTCGCGGGTACAGTTAGCTTTGCAACTGGAAAACTCTCGTGTGGTTGCTGAAACTGAAAAGTTGCGTTCTGCATTACTGTCTTCGGTCTCACATGATTTACGTTCGCCTTTAGCCGCGATGATTGGTTCTGCAGATACGCTGAAATACTACGGCGAACAGATGCCTGAACAAGATCGCCATGAACTGTTAGATACCATTCATGTCGAAGGTGAACGCTTGGATCGTTATATTCAAAATTTACTGGATATGACCCGCTTGGGCCATCAAGGTTTAAGCTTAAGCCGAGACTGGATCGGTGTTGAAGAGCTGATTGGATCTGCCACACAACGTCTGAAACGCTATCAACCCCATGTGAATATTGATGTGTCCTTAACCGAGGATTTACCTCAGCTTTACGTGCATCCAGCTTTAATTGAACAGGCGATTTTTAATGTATTGGAAAATGCGGCCAAGTTTTCACCTGATAATGTACCCATCAAAGTAACAATCAAACAAGAGGATAATTTCCTGCAGATTGATATCGAAGATCAGGGTGTCGGGATTCCCGAAGATGAACGCGAGCAAATCTTTGATATGTTCTATACCATGCAACGTGGAGATCGTGGTAAAACAGGAACGGGTCTAGGGCTTGCCATCGTAAAAGCCATCATTGGAGCGCATATGGGCAGTATAGAAGCTTTAGCGGGAACTCATGCTCAAGGCACTTTAATTAGAATACGCTTACCACTTCATCAGGATTAAAATCATTATTTATGCCGCAAACATTAAATCAGCATGCCTCTATTCTCATCATTGATGATGAACCTCAAATTCGGAAATTTCTGGATATTGCCTTACGTGCGCAAGGGTATTCGGTACATGTCGCTGAAAATGGGATGAAGGGACTGGAGAGTCTGGCGACACGCGGTGCCGATCTGCTGATTCTGGATCTAGGTTTACCTGATATGGAAGGACAGAAGGTTTTAACCGAATTACGGCAGTGGTCAGATATTCCTGTGATCGTATTATCTGCACGGCCCGATGAAAATCAGAAAATTAAATTGCTGGATGCAGGTGCAAATGATTATGTGACCAAGCCCTTTAGTATTCAGGAACTGTGTGCCCGTATCCGTGTGATGTTTCGCAATAAACCACAACATGCAGAACAAAATACGGTATTCAACGATGGTCAGCTTTGGGTGGATGTGGCAGAACATAGCGTCACCTTGGCGGGTGAGGAAATTATCTTAACCAAAAAAGAATTTCAGCTTTTAGCCCTGTTGATTCGTCATCAAGGCAAGATTGTGACCCAAAAACAAATCATGACTGAGTTATGGGGGATTACCCATGAAGAAGACACCCATTACCTGAGAATCTTGGTAAAAAAACTCAGAACAAAAATTGGGGATTCAGCGCTGAGCCCAAAATATATTTATACGATAGCAGGTGTTGGACTGCGTTTTCTGGGCTGATTTTTTTACACATCATTTAAATGACTTTGATCCTGCGTGAATGGATGAGCAGGGCGGGCAAACTTTGTCTAATTAAAGTTGATGGATGAGAGGAAAAATTTACGCAAATTTTACGCCTGTAACTTTTTAAGATTATTAAAATGCGATTTTGGAGATCGTTATTATGGGTAGGTGAATGGGTTTCTTTAATACGGACAGTCAAAGCAATCATTTCCATAACATGGTTCTAAATCAAAAAAGCGTATTTACAGGTTACAGCACTGAAGTTCTGGTTGAAAAATATCCCGTAAAGCCTGCTGAAATACAAAAAATAATTGTTCAGATTTTAAAAGAAAGAGGATACACCTCGATAGAAATACAGCAGATGCTTAAGTTACAAAGAGCTTAATGTTGCAGAATCTAGAGCAAAGAACTGAGCTAATTAAAATCATGCATTGTTAAAAATGTTGCCCGCCATAACATGATATAGAACATTCATTATGCAAAGTACTGTAAAAAAAGCTGCATTGCCAGCGACTGCATTAGCAGCCTTAGGCGTGGTCTTTGGTGATATTGGAACCAGTCCTTTATATGCTTTAAAAGAGTCTTTTCATGCCGCGCATGGTTTAGCGATTCAGCCTGAAAATGTATTGGGCATTCTCTCGATTATTTTCTGGTGTTTAATGCTGATTATCAGTATTAAATATATTGCAATCGTGATGCGTGCTGACAACAATGGCGAAGGTGGCATCATGGCTTTACTCGCCTTGAATCTGCGTAAAGCTAAAATTACAGATCATAAAAAGATTTATCTGATTGCAATTGGTTTTATTGGTGCTTCTTTATTTTTCGGCGACGGTATTATCACGCCAGCAATATCAGTGCTTTCGGCAGTTGAAGGTTTATCTATTGCCACGAATGCGCTTGATCCTTTTATTATTCCCATCGCGCTGGTGATCGTGATTACATTATTTTTAATGCAAAAACATGGTACCGCTTTTGTAGGGAAATTCTTTGGCCCAATTACGCTAGTCTGGTTTCTCTCGCTGGGGTTGCTTGGTATTACCAGTGTGATACAGACGCCGTTAGTGCTTGGGATGATTAGTCCGCATTGGGCGATACAATTTATTTTTACCCATCCTGTACAGTCTTTTTTTATTATGGGCGCCGTGGTCTTAACCGTGACTGGAGGCGAGGCACTCTATGCCGATATGGGACATTTTGGCCCTCAGCCTATCCGGTTAGGATGGTTTAGTGTGGTACTTCCATGTCTGGTTTTAAACTATGCAGGACAAGGTGCATTACTATTGCGTAATCCTGCTGCCATTGAAAATCCTTTTTATTTGCTGGTGCCGAGTTGGGCGTTATATCCCATGATTATTCTAGCGACAATGGCTGCGGTGATTGCTTCGCAGGCTGTTATCTCTGGTGTATTTTCTTTGGCGCGTCAGGCCATACAATTGGGGTATTTACCGCGCTTAAGTATTAAGCATACCTCAGATTTAGAGGCAGGCCAGATTTATGTACCTTTTCTAAATTGGTTACTTTTAGTCGCAATCGTGGTGCTGATCTTGATTTTTCAAACCAGTTCCAACTTAGCCAGTGCCTATGGTCTTGCGGTCACCTTGACCATGTTGTGTGACACGATTTTGGTTGCAGTCTTTATTTACTATGCATGGAAATGGAGTTTGCCAAAAGTTCTACTTTTGATTATTCCTTTCTTCTTGCTGGAATCTGTTTTAGTCGCGGCGACATCTTTAAAAATGTTCTCGGGCGGTTGGGTACCTCTTCTTATTGGTGGTATCGCAATAACAATATTGATGACGTGGAAACGAGGGCGGGAGCTTACTTTTGTCAAGCTTGAGCACGATACATTGTCACTGGAATTATTCGTCAAAAGTATCGGAAATAGTGTACTGCGCGTACCTGGTGATGCTGTATTTCTGACGGGGACGCCAAACGTAGTTCCGCATTCGATGCTGCATAATCTTAAACACAATAAAGTCTTGCATGAGCGTAACATTCTCGTGACAGTCGTGGTGGAAGATATCCCTTTCGTCTCATACGAAGAACGTATCAGTGTTGAAAGTCTGGATGAGCATTTTTATCGTATTAAGATTTTCTATGGATTTAAAGACGAACCTAATGTGCCGCAAGCATTGGTTCAGGCTTATGAGCAATTAGAGTTTGAATATGATGTGATGCAAATCAGCTTCTTTATTTCACGTGATCGTATTGTGCATAGCGTCGGGGATGGGATGTCACCTTGGCGTGAGCGCTTATTTATTTCGATGCAACGTAATACCAGCCCTGTTAGTGATTTTTATCAAATTCCAACCAATCGTGTCGTGGAGTTGGGAAGCCAGATTGAAATTTAATTGGTGATTTGAATAGTTGCTTCAACTGCATCATGCGTGGTGCAGTTTTATTCTCTTTATAAAGGACGGGCTTTTTATTTTTTTATATTGATTTTAATTTTTGATATTCCGCTGTAAAAATTGAGTGACGTAAATTGTCATAAACAGACAGAACCGTATAGACAAGGAATCCCTATACTTTGTAAAATGCACTAAATTTAAGCGTAAGCCTATAAGAAGATGTTGAACAATATATTTCAAGCCTTAGACAGCTTAGGGCTTACTGCACAAAAACGCGCCTTACATATTTTATTTTCAAATTCAGATTTAAATACGCAAGTCTTCCTGCAGCGTATCGATGGGCAACACCAAATCAATACTGGTGTGAAAGCCGAACTTATCTGCCTCTCAACCAATGCCACTATTCCCCTCAAACAATTTATTGGTAGTCAGGTTGCTGTTGATCAGGTCACAGATACGGGACAACTGTTCCGTAGCACAGGTATTATTACTCAAGCTTTGCAGGGACAATCGGATGGTAGTCTGACGGTCTATAAACTGACGTTAGAAGACCCGACTGCACTGTGGAAACATCGCAGAAACAGCCGTGTTTTTATGGCAAAGACTGTGGTCGATGTGGTTCAGACCATTTTTAAAGAATGGCAGGAAAGAAGCCCATTATTCGCTTCCAGCCTAACTTTGGACTTAACTGGACTTAGTCAGCAATATGATGTCCGTCCATTTATCATGTCCCAAAATGAAAGCGACTATGATTTTCTGACGCGATTGATGCGTAGTGAAGGCATTAACTGGCTGATTGATGAAGCACAACTGACGGTACCGAATTCAAGTAGTGCCATTCAGCCGCAACGCTTGAGACTGATTGATGACAATACCCAGTATCAGGCTTTGGGTCGACCTAAAGTACAGTACCACCGTAGCAGTGCAACAGAACAATTCGATTCGATTACCAGTTTTATTGGCAACCGTTCCTTACAGCCGACTTCTGTGTATGTGAACCGTTGGCAGCCTGATGCTTTAGATATGGATGAAGGCACAGGTTCAGTTCTCACTACCCAGCAGCATTCAGAACAGCATGATGCAACGAGCTTGGGACTGGAAGATGCATGGCATTTTACCCCAGCATGGATGCAAGACCTGAACAAGGAAGATGGTGCAACGCCTTCAGGTAATCAACAGGTTGAACGTTTCAATCAAAATCTCAGTCATTACCATAATGCGCAGGCCAAGCAATTCATTGCCCAATCGACCTTACGTGATGCACAAGTGGGTTACTGGTTTGAGTTGCAGGACCATCCTGAAATTGATCAGCACAATGGGGCAGATAAAGAATTCCTGATTACAGGCAAGCATTTCTATAATCAAAACAACCTGCCTAAAGATTTACATCAACAAATTGATCAGCTATTGGCACAGAGTCACTGGCAACCTAAACAGTTCAATACAGATAACACAGAAGAACGCCAAGCCAATCAGCTCACACTACAACGCCGTCAGATCAAGATCGTTCCAGAATACAATCCACAGCAGCATCGTCCCGAAGCTCATCCGCAACGGGCAAAAGTGGTCGGGCCAAGTGGTGAAGAAATTCATGTCGATGAATGGGGACGCATTAAAGTCAGATTCCTGTTCACGCGAGCAGATGATCATAGCCATGATGGTGGCGCAGGTGCTAACAATAACGATACCGATTCTGCATGGATCGATGTGTTGACCCCGTGGGCAGGTGAAGGCTACGGCGCACGTTTCTTACCACGTATTGGTGAGATCGTGGTGATCAACTTCTTTGATGGCAATATTGACCGTCCCTATGTGGTCGGACGGATTCATGAAGCACAGCGTAGCCCAACTAAATTCGATAATGCAGGTAAGCTGCCTGATACCAAGAAACTGGCAGGGATTAAATCTAAAGAATACCAAGGCGAAGGCTTTAACCAACTGCGTTTTGATGACACCACGGGTCAGATCAGTGCACAACTACAAAGTAGCCATGCTGCCAGCCAACTGAACCTCGGTAAACTGAGCCATCCAAAAGACAAGGCTGAAAGTGAAGACCGAGGTGAAGGCTTTGAGTTGCGTACTGACCAATGGGGGGCGGTGCGTGCAGGGCAAGGCTTACTTGTTAGCACACACAAGCAGGATCAGGCACAGGGTGAGCATCTGGATGCACAGCCAGCTAAGCAACAGCTTGAAGGCAACCAGAGCAATGCCAAAGCACTCAGTGAAGTTGCCAAGAACCAGCAAACGGATGAAATTGAATCGTTAGAACAGTTAAAAGACTTTGCTGAACAGATTCAGGACAAGATCGCAAAATTTGAGAAAGCTTTATTGCTGTTAAATTCACCTGCGGGAATTGGTCTGAGTACTAGTGAAGATATTCATCTTTCTGCGGATGGACAGATCAATCAGATTGCGGGCGATAGCATTAACCTAAGCACACAAAAAAATCTGGTTGCCCATGTCCAGAACAGGATTAGCCTGTTTGCAGCACAGAATGGGATCAAGCAAGTCGCTGCTAAAGGTAAATTTGAAGTGCATGCCCAATCGGATGGGATAGACTTGCTTGCCAAGCAAGGGATTCAGATCATTTCGACCGAAGACCGTATTGAGATCACCAGCCCTAAGGAAATTGTGATTACCGCAGGCGGTTCTCAAATCAAGTTGAATGGCTCAGGGATTTTCCCGACCACGGGTGGTAAGTTTGAGGTGAAGGCGGGGCAGCATTTGTTTATGGGAGGAAGTACAGCAAAACAAAATTTACCAATTTTGCCAGCTCTCTCAATACCTAAAAATCTGCTTGAATTTAGAAAGGTATATGCAGATGGTACGCCTAGTCCTAACATCCCTTATACGATTCATTTGCCTGATGGAACTACGCAACAAGGTAAAACGGATTCAAATGGTATGGCATTTTACTCTGATCAAAAAAATGGACGTGCTGTTATTGAATATGGTGATGACAGAAACCCGTTGGAGTCAGCATTAGAAATGAAATTTGAGCAAGAGTTAGATAACTTATTTAAAACTGAAATTTTTGTACTTCCACTTGTAGACGATCAACCAGAAGAATAATTATGGATATGTTACAGACACTTAGTGGTTACCAAAATCAAATTCAGAGAAGCTTTGATCAATCTATCAGTGGTTTGCAATCCAATTTTAACCAAACCGCACAATGGGTAGAAAAGGAGCTGAATGAACTTATCGCAGAATATGGTAAGTCATTGGATGGCGCTCAAAGCTGGGTTAAAAGTTTCATTTATGGTGAGTTCAATACAGATGAACGTCCTGTTTCTGTCATTGTAACTGAAATGCTCGCAGGTTTTGTTCCCGGGACGGTTCTTGTATTTAGTGCCCGAGATGCGATCGCAGTTATCATGAGGATGCTAAATGATCCAAAGAAACAAGATGAAGTACAGGAGTGGATGCTTTTAGCTGTTTATTTGCTACCATTTGTTTTAGTTGGTGCGACTGCCGCCACAGGTGCTGCAACAGGCGGTGCTGGAGGTGCATTTTTTGGAGGTGTTGGTGCAGCTCCAGGTGCAGGAGCTGGTGGGGTTCTTGGTGGTGCTGTTGGAAGTGAAATTGGAAACGTTGTTAAGTGTGTAGGACTTTTTCTTATTAAAAGAACACCTCATTTAGCAACGATTATTTCTAAGCTTAATGGCTTTATGAAGGGCAATGTAGTTCCAACCTTGAAGAAGATAAAGTACTCAGATTACGCTAGTGCTGTTACGAATATTATTACCTCGATACTTAATCAATTACTTGGTTTGGTCAAACGTGTTAAGTCATTGTTGAGTTACGGCGCAAAGATCAATTGGATGGGCTTAGGATGGGCCAAATCTATTTACTTAAGAATGGAGCGTTTTGAAGCGGTTTTAATTTCAATGATCCAGAAATCAGCGATCAAAATTAAACAGGGCTTTAAAGAGTTTGACGAACATTTACAGGAATTATTAAAGCAATCAGTCAAGTATGAACCAGCTTATGCTACGGTTGGAACTAAGGTAAAGCCTGTTCCTACACCAACACAAACGGTTAGACCTTCATACCCTCAGACTGTAAAAGCGAATGTGGTACATACAGCAGGCGCATCTAATAAAAGTGCATCAGGGACCAAAACACCTGAAAATGTACATCAGCCAAAAGTGAAAGAGCCGATTACCAAGAAGATGCCTGAGACAAAGGTAAAATGCTTTAATCCTGTTAATACATCTTCTGCAAGAAAAAATGCGGATAAGATGATTAAAGAAAACTACCCGAAGGACAGTAACAGTCTAGCGGTTGAAGAATACTTAAATAAAGAGACTGACTGGCAGTTGGCAAATCAGCAAAAAGGTCTCAATGAGATGAGTGTAGAAGACTATATTGAAGGACGGAAGGCTTTTAATACAGAGGGGCGTGGTGGTGGTGCACCTGCTGAGCAAGCTAGAAAAAAATATGGGGCTGACCTTGCTGAAAAATATGAGAAAGAATATCAGCAACAAAATATAGGTGCTCGAGAAGCAAAGAAACTTGCTAAAGAAAAGTCAGGGCGAATCATGAATGAAATGGCAGCTCTACATAACCCTGATCAGCTTGTAGGTGGAGCAAATAAAGTTGATACTAAAGCAATTGGTTTAAAGAATGTCAATTCCTCTATTGGTAGTCAGTGGAAAACTAGGGTTCAAGCATTAGATGAAGCGGCAGCAAAAGTTCCTGTTAGTGAAAGAAGTACGACAGGGATGAATGCAAAACTGGAAAGGTGTAAAAAATGAGTGCGTTTATAATGGATGAGAATTTTGAAATTTTTTATCATGATGAAGGTTTTGGACCGCCAGTTTGTGTAGAGCCTGTATTAGAAGAAACTCTGAAAAAGTATCAAGGTAAACTACCAAATCAATTGCTTGAGTATTGGAGAGCTTTTGGTTTTTCAGGTTGGGGGAATGGATTATTCTGGTTGGTTAACCCAGAAGACTACCAAGATGTTTTGGATGCATGGTTAGAAAATATTGATTTACCGCCTCATGAAGAATATTTTGTGATTGCTCGTACAGCTTTTGGGGATTTAAGTGTATGGGGAACAATTCATGGTCGATGCTTTACTATTTCGGCGACGACTTCACAAATTTTTCCAAAAATGGAAAAAATGGAACAAGGTGAGGAAGACTTACTTATCAAGATATTTTTTTCATCAAAAGATAAAGACTCATTAGATATAAATGATTACAAAAACAAACCGTTATTTGATCGGGCTGTTAAAAAATATGGTGAACTGAGCAAAAATGAAATGTTTGGTTTTGAACCTGCGTTAGTCCTGGGGGGGGCAGTTAAACTCGAGAATTTACGTAAATTGCCGATTATTACGCATCTACAATTCTTGGCATCATTGGATACTCCACACATGATGTTGGATATAGGTAAGTTCGTGGATGAGCACGGTTTAGGAAAAGATGAATAAAGCCCGAAAGGGCTTTTCTTTATCCAGTTATATATTTTCTAAATGTATGTCTGCAAAATTACAAAGGTAGAAAATGAGTGAGTTTATAATAGATGAAGATTTTGATTATTTTTATAACGATAAAGGATTTGGTCCTCCTATTTTTTCGGAACATGTATCTGAAGATATTTTAAAAAAATATCAAGGGAAACTACCAAATCAACTACTTGAGTACTGGAAAGCTTTTGGTTTTTCTGGATGGGGAAATGGATTGTTCTGGTTGGTTAACCCAGAAGACTACCAAGATGTTTTGGATGCATGGTTAGAAAATATTGATTTACCTCCTCATGAGGAATATTTCGTGATCGCTCGTACTGCATTTGGTGATCTAAGTGTGTGGGGTACGTTGCATGGAAGTTGCTTTAAAATATCATCTACGACTTCGAATATTTATCCGAAAATGGAGAAGATAGAAGAGGGAGAAAGTGATTTTCTTGTAAAACTATTTATTTCATCAAGGACAAAAAAATATTTAGACTTTGATGATTACAAAAACAAACCGTTATTTGATCGGGCTGTGAAAAAGTATGGCGTATTAAAACCGAATGAAATTTTTGGTTTTGAACCCGCTTTGATTCTAGGCGGGGAGGCTAAACTAGAAAATGTGCGCAAGCTGCCAATTATTTCACATCTACAATTCTTAGCATCTTTAGATACACCAAGAATGATGTTAGATATAGGTAAGTTTGTAGATGAGCAAGGTTTAGGTAAAGATGATTAAAGCCCGAAAGGGCTTTTCTTTATCCAGTTATATATTTTCTAAATGTATGTCTGAAAAATTAGAAGTGTCTAGATAAGCCTAAATGTATTTTTATAGTCTATTTGATTACTTCAGAATTTGTTTTACCGAATGACATGCTGGAGCGTTAATAAATGTCCATACAAGTAAATGAGCAGACAATAGATTGGCAAAAGTGGTTAAGTTTAGAAATAAAAGACACAGCTTTGTTTAGAGATAATTTGCTTGAACAAAAAATGTATAGTAAAAGATTTGATACATTTGTGAATGGAATATATTCTGTAACGGATGGTTTTAGTAATTATAAAAATGAAAAAAAATATGGTGGTTATATTGCAGCTGGTCGAAGAAGAATAATAGATGTTTTAGATTTGATTTCCTTACAATATTCGGCAGGTGGACGCCTTGAATTTTTAAAAGAAATATATCCATATCTACTTCACTGGACAGAAGAGTACGCAGAAGCAAGCCATTTATATAATTTAAGTCCTGATGCTGATGGACGATTTGTTTGGCATATCAGTTTGGGAACAGAAGACTATTGGCATATTGCTTTACGTCTGATTTGTTTTGGACTGTTGACTGGTTATGCAGATCAGATGGATCGGATTATGCCAATCATTGACTATGTAGAAGCAACGCCTGAAGGACATTTGCCTTATCGTAAGCTCATTAAAGTGTTTAATGCTTCACCTGAACAGCGTCCAGCTTTAATGCTGCAATACCTAGAAGATTGGTATGAGGCGAGCCGCCGAGAGCCTTATTATGATCAACATCCTCAAACTGATTTAAGATCAGGAAGAGGTTACTATGGCTATTGGTCATGGGAAGCAGCAGCGGTAACGTGGTTGCTGGATATAGATGATATGTCATATCGTGAACATCAGTTCTATCCAAAAGATTTGGTTGATTTTGCTCGAACACAGTCAAAAGTAGTTCTAGATGATCAACAACTAGAACGAATGAAAGTTAAGGGCGGAGAAGCTTGTATTAAAACAGGTTATTGGAGAACACCAGCACAACTAGATTCACGACAATACTTTAAACAAGGTGAGATTGTTCCCACACTTATCGAGCTAGATTGGGGGGAAGTATATTGGTATTGGGATGGTGAAAAATAATTTAATCATTTGAGAAAAGCCATCCTCATTTGGATGGTTTTTTACTTTTACCAAATGATATGTTGCTGGAGTAAGAAAGTTGAATAACCAAATAAATGATTTAAATATTGATTGGGAACAGTGGTTTAATCAACAAATACTAAATTATGGAAAATATAGAGATAGTTTCTTACAAGAAGATATGTA
>Ga0308161_1000901_pt1 | contig 40505 bp, 37 predicted proteins | sample PhyFR2_FD_201034 | JGI IMG/M metagenome (GOLD analysis project Ga0308161, IMG submission 201034) | Phyllosphere microbial communities from UC Gill Tract Community Farm, Albany, California, United States - DLSLF.R2 | ecosystem: Host-associated > Plants > Phyllosphere > Unclassified | place: USA...
TTTGAAAAGCCTTTGCATAGTAATGCAGAGGCTTTTTCGTTTTTAGGATATTCCTAAACCAGCCCATACAATCAGGAGGTTATACTGGTTATGCAGGTTATAAGAGTTATGGATGTGATAAAGTTATCCTTCTAATAATCACTCATAATATCCGGTTAAGATAACGTTCCTCCGGAACGCTCTGAATTTTCAGAATTATAATCTATAGAGATAAAGCTCCTGACGGAGCTCCTTATTTATTGTGATGAACTATATTTTCAATAATGACTAACAGAGGTTATAAGACTGGGGATAGAGTTTGTAAAGCTCTTAGATCTATAAACCTTACAAGCTTATAACTATTCATTCTTAACTCATAACTCCCTCACTTCTTCAATATAACTGAATACTTTCTTTAATTGATTGGTTACTTCTGCAGTATCGAAATCTGCAGGGAATAAACTGGAGCCAAGTCCAACTGAAGTAACTCCGGCTTCAAACCAACTGTGTATATTTTCCTTATTTAGTTTAACTCCTCCGGTTGGCATGAACTTTAAGCCAGAAAACAGGGGCTTTATAGCCTTTAAAAACTTTGTTCCGAGTAAATCTCCCGGAAATAGTTTAATAAGCTTGCAATTGGCCTTTTCTGCTTGATTAATTTCTGAAGGGGTCATACATCCCGGAATCCATAATTTACCATGTTGATTGGCTATTGGAGCTATGTCTGCATCAAAAACAGGGCTTACCAGAAAATCTGTATTAAGATTTAAAAATGTTTCAGCCTGTTCTTTGTTTTTAATTGTTCCAATACCCAATTTTAGATCGGGAAAATACTGATCTTTATATTGCTGTAATATTTCAAAATTGGAGATTGCATTTGCTCCTCTGTTTACAAACTCGAATACTCTTACTCCTCCATCATATGAAGCTTTTAATGCTTTTTTACAAACTTCAGGATTGTCGTGATAAAAAACCGGAATTACCGGATGCTTTTCAATATAGTTAAGTGTCTTTTCCATTTTACTTATTTAGTATTACTAAAATCTCCTGTTACAAACAATTTGTTATAGCCTTCCAGTACTGCATTGTCTATTGTACTCTGTAAGTCGAGATCCTGATACAATGAGCTTATTGCGCCAGCCATAAATGCATCTCCACTGCCAATACGGTCTATAATGTTATTGGTTTCGTATATCGGGCTTATTAAGCTCTTATTTCTTGAATGAAGGGTTCCAAAAAGAAGGTTATGGTTTGAATTATCCATAAAGCGGAAGGTATTTGCCACAATTCTGGCATCTTTATATTCAGAAAAGAGATCTATACTGTTCTTTTTAGCAAATTCAAAATACTCTTCGGGGCTTGTATTTCTATTTAGATTACTATCAATAGTAGTTCCTAACATATTATGAGAAGCCCAAATATTCCCCATGATAATATGACAATATTTTACCAATTCAGGCATTACTTCCAGAGGACTTTTTCCGTATTGCCATAATTTATTCCTGTAGTTTAAATCTACAGATATAGTAATTCCCTTTGAATAAGCAACCTCCAATGCTTCCTTCATTACTTCTGCAACCTCCTCGTTTAAAGCTGGAGTAATTGCTGTCCAATGAAACCAGCTACAGTCTTCAAATATTTTATGCCAGTCAATTTCACCTGTCTTTATCTGACTAAACGAAGAATATTTACGATCATATATAACTTCGCCTTTACTTAGTCCATTTGCTGAAAGCAATATGTAAGAGCCAATCCTGTCACCTCTGTATAAAAAACTGTCCGTTTCAACGTTATTGTCTTTCAATATTTTCAGAAATTCCCTGGTAATTTGATTGTCGGGTGCTGCCGAAATATAAGAAACCGGAAGTCCGGTTTGTCCCAGCTTTACAGCAACATTGGCTTCGGATCCGCCTGGAAAAGCCATAACCTTATTAGACTCATTAAAGAATGAATCTTCTGCAGGTTGATATCGTACTAATGCTTCCCCGAAGCAGATAATTTTTCCTTTCATATTTTACTATCACTAAGTTAACTTAATTTAATATATTGAATATTTAAAGATTATTAATTTATACGAAAACGTTTTAGTAGATTTTAATGATTATTTAATACTGTGATGTTAAATCTTGTTAATTTGGCTTCAGATTCAAAAACGAAATATGAGCATTTTAGAAAAGTTTTCACTTAAAGGAAAAGTAATTGTCGTAACAGGAGCAACAGGTATCCTGGGACAATCATTTGTTAAAGCCTTGGGTGAAGCAAATGCTAAAGTAGCAATATTAGGAAGGAATGAAGAAAGAGGAAGAGAAAGAGTACAAGAGGTAGTTAATGCGGGCGGTGAGGCTGAATTTTTTCAGACGGATGTACTAAATGAAGAACAGTTAATAGAAACTAATAACATCATCATAAATGGATGGGGGAAGATAGATGGTTTGGTCAACGCTGCCGGTGGTAATATTCCGGGAGCGACCATTCCCCCAAATGAAGATTTGTTTGATGCAAAAATTAGCGATACAATTAAAGCAATTGAACTCAATTTATATGGTAGCATTATTCCGACTTTCATTTTCGGGAAAGAAATTGCTAAAAAAGGGAAAGGTTCTATTGTGAATATTTCTTCGCTGGCAGCAAGCAGACCCCTGACACGGGTATTAGGCTATACGATTGCTAAACATGGTATAGAAGGTCTTACTAAATGGATGGCAACAGAACTCCCTCTAAGATATGGAGATAACGTAAGATGTAATGCTATTGCGCCCGGCGTATTTTTAACAGAACAAAACCGTACATTACTTACAAATAGTGATGGGACTTATACAGAAAGAGCTCAGAAATTTATTAACGGAACACCCTATTCAAGATTAGGAAATCCCGATGAACTGGCAGGCACGTTAGTCTATTTACTAAGCGACGCATCTCAGTTTGTAAATGGAGAGACCATTTTTGTAGACGGAGGTTTCAATTCATGGTGTGGGGTTTAATGCAGGAGTAGTATGAAAAGATTAGAACAGACATGGCGTTGGTACGGACCAGAAGATCCGGTAAGCTTACAAGATATAAAACAGGCAGGAGCAACAGGAATTGTAACGGCACTACATCATATTCCACATGGAGAAATTTGGCCATCGGATGAAATTGCTAAAAGAAAGGAAATTATTGAAGAAGCAGGATTCAGATGGTCAGTAGTTGAAAGTGTACCAGTGCATGAGGCTATCAAAACAAGATCTGAAGATGCAGCTCATTATATTGAAAACTATAGACAGACTTTAAAAAATCTGGCAGAAAACGGAATAAAAACTGTTTGTTACAATTTTATGCCAGTATTAGACTGGACGCGTACTCAGTTGGATTTAGAGTTAAAAGACGGATCAAAAGCTTTGTATTTTAACTGGATAGATTTAGCCGTTTTTGATCTGTTTATGTTGAAGCGTAAAAATGCAGAAGCTGATTATACAGATTCGGTAAAAGAAGAAGCTAAAGAACGCTTTGAGAATTATACTAAAGAACAATTGAATCAGTTGCAAACTAATGTTCTGATGGGAATTCCCGGAGAAAAGAATATTGAAATTGAGGAACTGAACAAGAGTATTGAGCTTTACAGTACAATTGGAGCTGAAGGATTAAGACAAAATTTACTTTACTTTCTTCAATCAATTGCTGACATATGCGAGGAGTATGGAATTTCGATGACTATTCATCCGGATGACCCGCCATATCCTATTTTGGGGCTTCCTCGCATAGCCGGTAATTTAGAAGACTTTAAATATATCATCGAGGGAGTCGATAAAAAGTTTAACGGGATTTGTTTTTGTACAGGTTCTTTAGGAGCAGGAAAAGCAGAGCAGCTTGCACAAATGTTCAGTGAACTAAAAGACAGAGTATATTTTATACACCTGAGAAATGTGCAGAAAGATGCACACGGAAACTTTTATGAAGCAGATCATTTAGATGGTGATGTAAACATGTATGAGGTAATGAAGGTTATTGCAGAAGAAAATCAAAAAAGAGAAACTGCAATTCCTTTCAGACCAGATCATGGACATCAGATGCTGGATGATTTACAGAAAACAACTAATCCCGGATACTCTGCGATTGGCAGATTAAGAGGATTAGCAGAGTTGAGAGGACTAGAATTAGGAATATTAGGTAAATAGTATGTCGTATTTTTTAAATGATAATTTTCTGTTACAATCAGATATTGCAGTAGTATTATACAATGATTATGCAAAGGATTTACCCATTATAGACTATCATAATCATTTGTCACCGCAACAGATTGCAGAGAATAAGAACTTTGAAAATATTACAAAAGTATGGCTGAAAGGAGACCATTATAAATGGCGTGCTATGAGAGCCTACGGTATAGACGAAAATTTTATCACCGGTAATGCTTCCGATGAAGATAAATTTCGCAAATGGGCTGAAGTAGTACCTAATACATTGCGTAATCCTTTATTTCATTGGACACATATGGAACTTAAGAATCCATTTGGTGTAAACGAATATCTGAATACAGCTTCGGCCGACAGAATATATAAAGAGACTACCGAAAAATTACAACAGGAAAACTTTAGGCCGCAAAGTCTGTTGAATAATTATAATGTTGAAATGTTGGGTACGACGGATGATCCTACAGATGATCTTAGTTTTCATCAGAGTATACGACAACAAAATAAAGAAATAGACGTAAAGCCTAGTTTCCGACCGGATAAAATTTTTGCCATAAGCAAAGGTGATAGTTTCCGGGATTATGTAAGAAAGCTTTCAGAGATGAGTAAAGTAGAGATTTCAGATTTGGATACTCTTCTTGAAGCTTTACAGAAACGGGTGAATTTTTTCGATGAAATGGGATGTGTAGCATCAGATCATGGTCTGTTGTATATTCCGCAGCCGGGAAAACATAGTTTAAAAGAAATTAATCATGTCTTTTTTACTGTTTTACTGGGAGATGATGAAGAGGCAAAGGATGTAGAGGAAGGCTATACTTATTATATTTTGACAGAGCTATGCAAAATGTATTATGAGAAAGGGTGGGCACAACAATTTCATTTAGGAGCATTAAGAAATAACAATACCATAAAGTTAAAAGAAATAGGGACAGATACAGGTTATGACTCTATTGGGGATTACCCACAAGCACAAGCATTATCCGCATTTTTAAACAATTTAGAGAATCAACAAAAACTAACCAAGACCATATTATATAATCTCAATCCGGCGGATAATGCGGTGTTTGGGTCCATGACAGGTAACTTTCAGGGAGAAGGTATAAAAGGAAAAATACAGTTTGGGTCTGCATGGTGGTTTCTGGATCAGCTGGACGGAATGAAACAGCAAATTAATACACTTTCCAATTTAGGGCTAATCAGTACATTTATTGGAATGCTTACAGATTCCAGGAGTTTTCTCTCCTTTCCAAGACATGAATATTTCAGAAGATTGCTATGCAATCTTTTTGCAGAAGATATTAGAAAAGGTTTATTGCCAAATGACCTGAAATGGGTAGGACGTATAATTAGTGATATTTGCTATCACAATGCCAAATCTTATTTTAAGAATTAAAATTTTCCGGAAAATAACCACAAGACTTTCTAATGACTAACTGGGTTTCCAGTTCAATAGTTTTGTAATCTTTAGTTGGTTTATTTAGCAATTCTATCATTTTCTCGGTAGCAATCTTACCAATCTCATATGCTGGCTGTACAATTGTAGACAGAGGTGGATTTAGTGAGAACGCAAAAGTTGTATTTGCAAAACCTAAAACAGCTATATCTTTCGGTACTTTAATACCAGCTTCCATAAAAATTCCAAGACTTCTGGTAGAAATGGTTTCGGAACCACAAATAACCGCATCCGGAGGATTTTCAGATTTTAATTTTTCAGAGATAAACTCTTTAATTTTCTCATCGTGTTGATTGATGTTTTTCAGATCCACAAACAATACATTTTCATCAAGATAAGGGATGTTATATTGTTTTAGGGCATTTTTATAACCCTCTAAGCGTAAATCACTGACACCTAATTTATCAGCAAGTATAATCAGAATATTTTTTTTCCCGATCCGCAAAAGATGCTGTGTAGCCTTAAAACTCCCACCAACGTTGTTAGCACCCACCTTATGTGTATCCAGTGAGCTTTGTATTCTGTCGAAAAGGACAATTGGATAGTTAGGCTGAAGCTTCTTTAGGAGATCAAAATTAGATGTTTCTGTTAATGGAGACATTAGAATACCATCTACTCCCTTGTTAATAAGAGACTCTATACATTGTCTTTCTGTAGCTTCATCATGATGACTCTGCATGATAAGGGTGTCGAAGCCTTTATCCATAAAATTACTTTGTATCCCGTCCAGAACCTGGGATATAAATGTATTGGAAATGTCACAAACAATAACTCCAATGGTATTTGTTTTACCAAATTTTAGATTTTTTGCGAGTCTGTTTGGGTGATAATTATGCTTTTCAGCGTATTCAATTATTTTTTTCTTGGTAGCCGCACTAATCTCATAACTATCGGACAGAGCTTTAGACACTGTAGATACAGAGACACTCAATGCTTTGGCGATATCACGGATAGTTACTTTAGGCATGGCTATAATAAGTCTCCTAATTTACAAAATTATATCAGCAATAAGGAAGATTAAAAAAAATAGCTATATTTATACCTAAGACTTTAGGGTTATGAAAATAAAAATCAGCTTTATTCTATTTCTGTTTTTGTCGGCTTTGTGCTTTTCACAGGTTATAAAAGGAAGCGTTGTTTCCACTGCAGAACAGCCTTTGTCTAATGTGAAAATATATATCGACGGTAGCCAGGTTTCTTCGGTTACGGATACCAAGGGAATATTTGATATTAGCATCCCCAATATAAAACAGGGAAATATTGTTTTTCAGAAAGATGGCTATCAGGATTTTGTTTATCCTTTACAGCAGGCTATGAATAAAACCCTTAAAGTTGTACTGGAAAAGGAACGACTTATAGAAGAGGTAAAGTTAATTGGGTACTCAAGTAAAGATTATGAAAGATACATCAATACTTTTTTTGACAATTTTTTGGGAGTAAGCAGAGAAGGCGTAAGTATTGAGAATCCGAAAGAAGTGAAATTTGCACATGATAAAAAAGAAGGAATTCTCAGAGCTCAGGCTAAGAAGCCTTTAATAATTGTCAATAAAAAACTAGGTTATACAATAGAATACAAACTCATGTCTTTCTATGTTGATTATAGAAATGGTATCTCCCAATATACAGGAACATCATTTTATACACCAGTAAAAGCATCTGAATCTAAAAACAGAGTTTATAAAATGAACAGGCTGAATGCCTATTATGGTAGTGTACAGCATTTTTTTAAATCAGTATTTAATAACAGTGTTAATAAAGAAGGGTTTATTCTGGATAGGGTTAAGCATATGGAAGGTCAAAAAGCTCTCGCCTTGGTAGAAAAAAATCTTCAGGCACCTGCGTACAGAAGTGAAGAGGATGGAAAAGTGTATTTTGAATTTCCTGATATACTAATGGTGAGCTATAAGAAATATCTTTTCGATATTTCTAAGCGGGAGGTTGTAAGAACAGACTCTTATAGTACGATAAATTCTTATGTTGAAACGCGTGGTCTCCGTTATCATATAACATCTGACGGTAATTATTCAGATCCTGATCAGATGCTGTTTCAGAAGTCCTGGGCTATGGATAAAGTGGCAAAAATGCTTCCGCTGGATTACGAACCTGAAAAATAAAAAGGCCCTTGTATATAACAAGAGCCCTAATTTAGAGATATGAAAATATAATGTTTTTTAATTTATTGATTTGCTTTTACTGGCCATGTTGACAATATTGGAAATATCTTCTGGGGTAAAATTACCTCTTACATCTACAAAAACTTTTTCTCCGTTTTTATCCCCATCCACTGCAATTAGTAATTTGTTAATCTGATCGCCATTGGTAATGGCTCGGATATTTACTTTTTGCCCTTCTGAATTCAGAGTCATCCACTCTTCATATTTATTTTCTGTAAAGAAGCGGTTCAGTTTTTCCTGATAGTTAGCATTTGGAGCGATAACAGTCATAACACGGACTTTCTTTACCTTCTTGATCAATGCAATCACTTCTTCACTTTCCCCGTCTTCGCGGAGTGCCTTTTTTATAAAGGGTTTGACCAAAAACATGGGTGGATTGACAGCTGTGACCTGTGCTCCTTTTCCCAGACTTTCACGATCCAGAAACTCCATATTCGGACTGGAGGAAACAATACATGATTGTAAAAAAGCAAGCAGAATGAATAAAGCGAATATTTTAGAGAAAGCTTTCATTATATTATTTTTTACCTTTATTACCCTTTGGTCCTTTATCACCTTGTTCTTCACTGTTGACCAGCTTAGAAATATCGTCTACATTTACTTTGCCATCCAAAAGAAGGAAAAGATTCTCATCATCTCCGGTGATACTCAGTAATAAGTCTTTTACCACACTAGTTGTTGTGTCCTGAGACAAGAATTTAATTTTCTTTCCATCGCTGTTAACAGACATCAATTCTTCATATTTCATATTTTTGATAGAAGAGTTAATCTCGTCTTTTATTTTTGACATATTAACTACCGATAGGGTACTGTCTTTTTTGCCTTTTTCAAAAATCAGAATTTTAATAGAATTAACATCCTTCATCAGAGGCTTGATCTGATCTAATCCGGTATCAGGAATATCCAGTTTGTTAATCAGATTGAACATGGGCTTTGCTATTTTTATAGAGGTTACGCCTTGGGTATCCTGATACTGATCGAAAAGTTTTTCGAGTTTGCTGATCTGGGCATTTACACCAATGCCGGCAGCAATTATAAATAATGTTAGAAATATCTTTTTCATGATGGTTTGATTTAAAAATTAACAGAAAGATGTTTTATGAGTCCAACTTTTTCAATTCCCTTATCCAGATTGCTGGCCAGAAGATTAAGCGATTTCTTTGTAAGATCTACAGCTTCTTCTTCATCGTATACGGGCTTTCCGTTGATAAGGACATAGTTAGGATTATAACTGGCTTCTGTACCGGTTTCCGGAACACTTTTAACAGAAGTAGGTTCAATAATCTCTTTCTCTTTTTTTGCTAAAGGTTTTTTCTGAGCCAAAACCTTAATATTTTCTTTTTCTGTTATTTCTTTTTTTTCAGCTTCAGTAGTGATAACTGATGGCTGAATATTGGTTTCAGGTGGGGTTGTTTGTGGTTCCTGAATAGCTAATGTATTATTTTTTGCAGGTTCAGTTTTGGCAACAGAAGTTGTTGTAACATCTGTTATTGGTTTTTGATTAAAGAATAAATAACCACCAAAACTTAAGAAGATAATGAAACCTGCTGCCATCCAGTACCATTTACTAAGCCCTGGTTTTGTTGTTAACTGAATTTTCTTTGCAGGTATCGGCTGCTCTTCCACTTTTTCCATAAAGTCTTCAAAGCTCCAATCCATTGTCACTTCTTTTTCTTCCCGAAGTGTTTTAAAGAAAACATCATCCGAAAAATCTTTCAGCCATTTTTCTTCACCCTCAGAAGAATTTCCTGCGAAGTACTGGTCTTTATATTGTTTGGATCTGTCGGTTTTCATATTCGAAAATTTTTTCGAGTTGTGTTTTTATTTTTTGTCGGGCCCTCATCAGGTTTATTCTTACTGCATTTGATTCCATTTCCAGGGCTTCACATATTTCGGCAATGCTATATTCTTCAATATCTTTCAGATGCATCACCATTTTCTGTTTCTCGGGAAGTTGGTTAATCATATTAACGATAATTTCCCGTGTATTGTCACTGTGGTTAACTGAATAATCTTGTTTTACACTGTTAATCTGATAGTCTTCTACTACTTTTGCATGTTTCAGTCTGTTCAGACATTCATTACGCAGGCAGCGTAAAGCAAATGCTTCAATATTCTCATAACGATGCAGATCGTCTTTCATTTGCCAGAGCTTTATCATAATCTCCTGTACCACATCGTAGGCTTCATCTGCGCTGACCAGAAAACTTTTAGCAAAACGGTATAGTCTATCCTTGTGGATAAAAACCGTTGTTTTAAAAGTTTGTTGGTCCATAGTATTGCTTTTATAAGTAAGACAATCGGAAGGAGTAATCTGTTACATCTAAAATTAAAAAATATTATGATACTATTTAAATATTTGATTTTCAGATAAAAAAAAGAATCATCAGTAATGATGATTCTAATATTTTATAGTTTAAAATTCATGATATACATGCTTCAGTATGGCTTTGTCTTCTTCGGTCAGTTCTATTTTTCTTCTGGCCATCATAATTTCAGCAGTCTCATAGGCTTTATCCAAGCGGAATTTCGGATCATCATTTGCTCCTCCCCAGGTAAATGAATGTACAAGGTTCGGTGGAAATCCGGTTTTAAAAATGTTGGCAGCTACACCAACTACAGTTCCGGTATTTAGCTGTGTATTAATTGCCGTTTTAGAATGATCTCCCATAACTGTTCCGCAGAATTGTAAGCCTGTTTCCACAAACCTTTTCTCACGGTAAGACCACATTTTTACAGCAGAATAATTGTTTTTCAGGTTAGATGTATTGGTGTCAGCACCAAGATTACACCATTCACCAAGGACAGAATTTCCTAAATAACCATCGTGCCCTTTGCTGGTGAAGCCAAAGATTACAACATTACTTACTTCTCCACATATTTTGGAATAAGGGCCAAATGTTGTTGCTCCGAAAACTTTTGCACCCATTTTCATAACTGCATGATCACAAATTGCGATTGGACCTCTTAGCATAACGCCTTCCATAACTTCAGCCTCTTTACCAATATAAATAGGACCGCCATTGGTGTTCAGATAAGCAAACTCAACATCTGCACCTTCTTCTATAAAGATATCTTCAACTTTTCCACGGATATTATTGGTTTCGGAAATTTTCTGGGAAGTCCGGCCTTTGGTTACCATATCAAAATCGAATCTGATAGCTTTGTCATTGTATGTAAAAAGATCCCAAGGCTTTTTGAAGACAATCAGTTCCTCTGTAATATCTATACATTTTTCAATCTGGCCAATATTAAAATTTTCCAGATTGATATATGAAGCGATTAGTTCATTCTCATATACCAGGGCTTCTCCTTTCTGTAAATCCTTTATTTGTTGTAGTACGCTTTCCGTTGGAAGAAAATTCGGGACTATCAATAAAGATTCTTTTTTTTCAGGCTCAGGATATTTTGCCTGAAGATACTTTTCGGTGACGAAAAAGCTTTCATCAAATCCTAAAAGTTTTTCCCATCGTTCCTTAAATGTTAATATACCTACACGCATATCCGCAATGGGGCGGGTGAAGGTAAGAGGTAAAAACTCTTCCCAATACTGGGCATCAGAGAAAACAAGTTGTTTCATTTTTTAGTGAGGATATTAATATTACAAATTTAAGTAAAACAAAAATTTCCAAAATTACTCTTGGGTTGCAAAAGTATTATTTTTAGAAAAAAGAGCAGTAATAATAAATGCTAAAAAAGAGGGTAGTACCCATTCCATGTTGTGTTGCACGAGTGGGAGGCTGTCTTTTAAAGATGTTGTAAAATTTTCTGCAATACCATAATACTGGAATACAGTAAGGGAGGATACCAATGTACTTATAATAACAGCGGCTACATAAGGAGCCTTAGACTTAACGATTTTTCCGAAGAAGACTAAGTACATGACCAAAGCAAAAACAACAGGGTATACAAAGCCTAACAATATTCCGGCGTAGTTAATTATTTCATCTACTCCTTTTACCGAAAGTATAGCAGCAAGTACACAGCAGAAAATAACATTGACTTTATAGCCGGATTTTCCGTTTGTAATCTTCTCCATAAAGCTGGCAAAAGCTGAAGTCAGAGCAATTGCGGTTGTTAAACATGCAAGGGCTATGGCTACAGAAATGATATAGGTTCCGTATTGTCCTAATACGGAATTAGAGATATGTAAAAGCAGTTTCGTTCGGGATAAATCGTCGGTTACAGGATAACCGGAAGTAGCTCCAAGATATACAAGTCCTCCATAGATTACTAGAAGGCAAATAGCAGCGATAAGGCCGGCCATAATAGTCATCTTGACTCTTTGGCTAACCTGAGTAAATCCTTTTTCGGTAATAGTGGTAATAATAATGCCGGCAAAAATAACAGCAGATAAAACATCCATCGTCTGGTACCCTTCATGAAACCCTAATGCAAAACTTTCTCCGTGGCTAAGAGTAGATGTTGCAGGAGTTTCTGGTGAATAAATAATGCCAACAGCGATAAGGATAAGTAATAATAGAATAAGTACCGGTGTAAGGTATTTCCCGATAATATCAACAATTTTACTTGGAGAGATTGCAAGGAAACCTGTTACTGCAAAAAATATTACAGCACTAATAATAGGTGAAAGTCCCGGGAATACAGGTTGTAGTCCTATTTCGAAAGTTGTAGCTCCGGTACGCGGAATCCCGATTAAGGGACCGATTAGCCAGATGATGATAAAGGCAAGTATGGTTATCATTTTCTTATTAACCCGTTTCCCGATATCTGTAAAGTTATGCCCGATTTGTACCACGGCAATCAAACTGATTAGCGGAGCAATAATTCCTGTGGTGATAAATCCTAGAATGGCATAAAACCATTCTGTTCCGGATTTTAATCCGATGAAAGGAGGTAAAATAAGATTTCCTGCGCCAAAAAACATGGCAAAAAGAGCAAATCCAAGGGTGATAATAGCGCCGTTGTTGTTTCTCACGTTGTAATATTTTCCGGTGTGCAATTAAATAAAAAACACCAAAGAATCCAATTCTTCGGTGTTTTTATTCAGTATAAAACTGTATATCTTAGTTCTTAGCGAATTTCTTGTATTTATTCATGAACTTATCAACTCTACCAGCTGTGTCAACTAATTTAACTTTACCTGTGTAGAATGGGTGAGAAGTACTAGAGATCTCCATTTTTACCAATGGATACTCTACACCATCAACTACCAAAGAATCTTTGGTTTCAGCAGTAGATCTTGTAATGAAAACTTCATCGTTGCTCATATCTTTAAAAGCAACTAATCTGTAATTGGATGGATGGATATCTTTTTTCATTGTCTTAATAATTAGACCGCAAAATTATAAATATTTTTTTAAATGGCAAAATATTTTTATTAATTAAAAAAATGATTTAGACGGTTTTAACTTTCCAGAAGCATAATCTTCAAAATTAATACAGCATAAAATGAATGTCTGTGCTAGTTTACTGTTGTTTAGTCGTTTATCCGGAAGGGCAAAAAATATTTTAAAAAGAGCAATTATTCTGCTTTTTTGTTCATGTCTTTAATTAGTCCCAGTGCGAAAAATCCGATAATTATAATAGCAATGATTATACAGCCCCATACAAAGAAGGGGGTCTGCCAAAATGCTTTTCCTGATTCTGGATGCACGGAATGATCAGTGTTTTTCAGATCTGTAATCGTTGCATCAGGATAATTCTGACTAAGGTTAATTCCGGAGTTTACTAAATCATATTGTGGAGCAGATAATTCGGGATTAATATCCAGTGTATAAGTTTCTCCAGCTTTCAGATCTGCCAAGATTTTCTTTTGAGACTGGAAGAGGTTTATTCTCTTTATTTCTAATGGCGAATTATCCTGGTTGTCTATCTCTATGATTAGTTCTTTTGTGAATAAATCCGGAAATCCAAACTGGTTATTATTTTTAGATCTGATTTGAAAAGTGGTAAACTCTTCTCTGTAATTTTCGTTTTTTCTTTTGTAAACTCTGGACTTATTGATGAGTATCCGGGCATCGCGCTGATAAAAAGAAGGTGAAAGAATGTCAAAACTAATTCCATTAATTACCTGCTCAATTGGGAAAGTAATTGTAATAATGCTCTGTTTACTATTCTTGTCCGTGGTTATTTTCTGCTCAAAGTTTTGTAATGCCGTTTTAGCACCAGCTACAACATTATCATATTCTAATCCGGCCTCCAGTACATTAATGGGTAAAGAATTCTTGTCGAGAAAATCGAATTTTAAAAATTTATAGTTGTTTAGAGGAAATGAGAAATTCTTTTCGACCGATGTTCTTCCGGATTCGCTAAGGCCGGATATAATTTGATTGTCAACAAGCCCAAACCATTCCTTTTGGTCATTGCTTCCACTGATGTTGTATTTCTTATCTATTTCTGTATTGGCAATCTTCAGGGTAAGATTATCCAGGTTAGCTGTATTCTCATTAGAGATAATAACAGAAGTTACAACATTGGGAATTGTATTTCTGGAGCTTATCGGAAATTGTTTGAAATCAGATTTTTTTAAATTTCCATTTCCCACGATATAAGGAGCCTCATTGTGCTTGGAATCGAAAATTCTTATGAAATCCGTATTATTACGGGTTGCAGCAATAACATCCGGAGAAAGTACGATCTGATGCAGGCCATTTTCTTTTATATTACTGATCTTGCCCTGATAGTTTTGTGCAAGAAGGACAGAAGAACCAATTAGTATTGGCAGCAGCTTAATTATTTTCTGTATCATTTGGTTTGCTGGATTCATCAATAACTAGTTTTTTAATTTTTTGGTAAACAAATGATATAATAAGGATAAGAACTCCCAGTAGAATGAAGGCTATAATTTTTCCTGTTTCTGATACATTTTTGATGTCGTACAAGAACAGCTTAATAATAGTAATTCCTAGTAAAGCAAGTGCAATAATACGCAGTTGCTTGTTTTGTTTCTTTATCCCGATAATCAGGAAGACAAATGATAGTGCGCCCCAAAGAATAGGATATCCTATTTTAATAATCTGAAGTTTTACAAATCTTAGTTTGTCATCTATAAAAACCATTCTCTCATATTTATATAAATGCTCTTTTGTGACAGGATATAATTTTGCAAGATCTGCCTGAGAGATAATATCGCCAGAAAATATTAATCCATGAACCATTATCTCATTACTCATAATGAAAACAATACAGAAAGCAAAAATCCATAAAGCAAATTTATGATTAAGAAGCATGGAGAAATTATTGTCATTTCTCAACTTTATGATGGTATATCCAAAATATACCAGACATGCTAATAGTATATAATGTATGAAAAATGCTGACTTGCCAGATAATCCTGCATTATAATTTTCCACTATTTCATCTGTTACCAGCTGATGGAATACTACAATATACAAGAGGATATTAATACAAGATAAAATAATGGCAAGATTATTTACCGTTATGTTTTTACGTTTTAGTGTAAAGTATATAACCCCTGTACTAAATAAAAAATGATATAAAACAGGATAAGATTGAGCAGAATAATAATTGGCAATGCCAGTATTAGACTGATAAGAAATTTCGAATAAGCCTATGAAATACCCTACAATAACGGCAGCTATAGATACTCCCTGCCTGTATAATGAAGGGTTGAATTTAACTGTGAAAATATCAATCTCTTCTTTTTCTTTTCTCAACAGAAGATAAGTAAGTATAAGAGATACCAGAGAAACTAAGCCTGTTATGAATATAGGGTTGAAAGCAGGTTTCAGTATTTCAGTACTTTTCGCATAATAGAAATCCCAGTCCATCATAAGACTGAAAAGCATTAAAACCTGAACAATAATAGCACCTAATTTGAAAGCTGCAATTCTTGATTTTTGGAATAGCCAGAACAAAAGTACAGCTTCGGCAGACCAGAATAATGTGATATAATTGCCTTTAAACTGGATTGGAATGGCAAGGGTTACAAAAGTTAGTGTAAGTCCAAGTAAAAGGTATATTGCATTCTTATCCAGCCCGAATTTCCTGTACAATAATATAGCATAAGCAAGATTGTATAATGCCAGTGCAATAGTAAACAGACCCTTGAAGTCCATTCCCCATTTGTCAATAATACTAATCCCTATTCCAAAATAGAAGAATGTATTTGCAACGATGATGAAATATTCCAGTTTGGAAAATGTTCCTTTATTCCGCAGATTGTTAACAACGGTGGCAATACTGAAGATAAGATAGAAGATAGTTGCATAAAATAAAGCTCCACGATAAGGAAGTCCCCCATCGATAACCTTTTCGCCAAACCAGAATGAGAAAAGAACACAGGAGAAAATAAATGCCAGTAAGGTGACCAGACTCCATTTTTTGAAATAGGCAATAATCAGCATTCCTATATTAAGAATAGCAATGTAAGTAAAGAGCACTTTATAGCTCCCTTCACCAGTGCTAACCATGAATGGTACTGCAAAGCCTCCAATAAGTGATAAAACAGCTAGTTCCTTTCGGTCATAAGACACAGAAACAAATGCACTAAATATGGTGATAACTACCATGATGATAAATGCTGTTGCCTGATTAAATAAATGATAATCGTGGAATGCAATACCAATGGTAAAGTAGAATATACTAATGGCTCCGGCAACAAAGACGGAACTAAATGCTTTGTAGTTTTTCTTTAACCGGTGCGCGACTCCCATAATGAGAGCTCCACACAAAATACCAATACCAACACGCGCAGGTTCATTAATCCAGTTTTTGTCAATAGCATATTTTACAAAGAAGCTAATTCCGAGTACCAGAATAAGAATACCTATTTTATTGATAAGATTCTCTCCGATGAATTTTTCAATATCCGGATTCTTTTCTTTGAATGTTTGCAGCCAGCTCTTTTTAGGGGGTGAAACAATTTTTTCTGTTACCGGAATCTCTGCATTTTCTTGCAATGGTACTGCCTCTGGCTGAAGTTCCTGGGATACTGAAGCGTCCATCGCTACCTGTACAGGTGCTTCTTCAAGAACAGGGATTTCCTCAATAATTTGCTTTTCTTCTTCAGCTTTTATTTCTTCCTTTATAGCAGATAGAGGCTCTTCCGTAACAACAGGTATGATTTCAGGTTGAGGTTCTTCAGCTTTTAAAGGTTGTGTGCTGGTGTTAATTTTAAGGTTTAATGAATTAATTTCATCTTTAAGCTTGCCAATTGCCTCCTGAGTTGCCTTGGAATTAGAAGCTGATTTGTTAAGTGAAATAATTACAAAAACAAGAATTATTAACAATAAAAATATTTCCATGTGGTGCTTTAATGTGAACAAATATAAAATAAATATAACTAGTGGTGATATATTTACATGCTACACAAGGATTTTAGAAAGATTAACGTTCTACATAATCTGATTATAAGCTTTTTATGTGAAAGCCTCAAAGGATGAAAATTTTGTAAGCTTCTTTATAATATATTATTGCGGATCTGTTGTGATCAAAAAAAATACAATTGAACATTTAGCTGAATAGAACGAGTATGCAGAGTATAAATATGTGTAAGTTCTGCCAGATTAAGTCTTTTAATTGCAGAGGAAGTTATTCATCTATCGTATATTTGTTAAAAAATAATAACCAACAAGCTATAGAATCATAATTCCGGGTTCTGTATAATAGCATTATTGTATTAAAATTATGGAAGAAATTAAAAGCCTTCAGTATCAGGTTGACGAATGGATCAGAACAATAGGAGTGCGTTACTTCAATGAGCTGACTAATATGGCAATGCTGACAGAAGAAGTGGGGGAAGTTGCCAGAATTATAGCCAGAAGATATGGGGAACAGTCAGAGAAAGAATCGGACAAGAGTAAGGACCTCGGTGAGGAACTTGCAGATGTTCTTTTTGTTACTTTGTGTTTGGCGAATCAGACGGGAACAGATCTACAGGAAGCTTTTAATAAAAAAATGAAATCTAATATGGAGAGAGATAAAGAAAGACACCAAAATAACCTGAAACTACAATCAACTGTTCCGTTTTGCGAAATGCTGGAAGGAGAAACAGTGAAAATCGGAGGATCAAAGAGTATAACGAACAGATTACTGATTCTAGAGAAAATATTTGGAAATATAACCTTAGAAAATGTTTCCGATTCTCAGGATTCTTCACTTCTGATAAAAGCGCTGAATGATGAGAGTGATATTGTAGATATTCATCATGCAGGAACATCTATGCGTTTCCTTACTTCTTACTTTGCAACAAAAGCAGGGAAAGAAGTTATATTAACAGGATCCGAAAGAATGAAACAACGCCCTATAAAACCATTGGTAGAAGCGTTGAAACAACTGGATGCAGAGATTGAATACCTTGGAGAAGAAGGTTTTCCGCCATTGAAAATTAAAGGAAAAAAGATTGAAAAAAATCAAGTGAGTATTCCGGCGAATATCAGCAGCCAGTTTATAACATCACTTTTATTGGTGGGAGCCAGCCTGGAGAACGGACTGAATGTAAGCCTTGAAGGTAAAATTACATCACTGCCTTATCTGTTAATGACAATTGAAATTCTGAAGAAAGCAGGTATTAATGCTTCTATTGAAGAGAATATTATCAGGATAAAACCATTATCAGGAGCATTGGAGCCAATTCGTTATGTTGTAGAAAGCGATTGGTCTTCTGCGTCTTATTTCTATTCTTTGGCTGCAATAGGCAGAAAAAAGATTAATCTGAAGAGCTTAAATATAAAATCTTTGCAGGCAGACTCCCGTTCAGCTGAAATTTACAAGAACTTTTTCGGAATAGAGACTGTTGAGGTTTCAGAAAACGAATTGTCTCTTCAGCCGATAGAAGGCTTCCAGTTTCCGAAAGATATGCAGCTGGATATGAATAATTGCCCGGATATTGCCCAGACAGTTTGCGTAACAGCAGCAGCATTAGATATACCTTTTTATATTACAGGCTTGGAAACACTGAAGGTTAAAGAAACAGACAGGCTTACTGCTATGCAGAATGAGCTGAGAAAAATTGGTCTTAACACAGCGATTACAAATGAAACTATAAAATCTCTGGAGAATATTACTCCGGCAGAGACTATTACAATTTCCACTTATAATGACCACAGAATGGCAATGGCCTTTGCTCCATATGCTTTGTGCCGTACACTGGAAATCGAAGACCCAAACGTAGTAGAAAAGTCCTACCCGGAGTTTTGGAAGGATTTTTATAAAGTGGTAAAAAGAAAATAAATGGTTATTATTATTACCGGAGCCTCTAAAGGAATAGGCTTTACACTGGCAGAAACACTGGCGAAAAAAGGGCATGTTGTTTACGGGCTTAGCCGACAAATTGCAGATAGCGCTCATTTTAAAGGTATTTCTGTTGATGTTACAGATAAAGAGCAAATTAATCAGGCCGTTTCCTCTGTTATTGAGAAAGAAGGAAGAATAGATGTACTGATTAATAATGCAGGAATGGGTATGGTAGGTTCGGTTGAAGATACTACCAAAGAAGATATCCATAAGCTGTTCGATCTTAATCTGGTAGGACCAATACAAATGATTTCTGCTGTGATGCCTTATATGCGGGAAAAACGTTTTGGAAAAATAATCAATGTTTCCAGTATTGGTAGTGAAATGGGATTACCCTTCAGAGGATTCTATTCAGCTTCCAAATCTGCTCTGGACAAAGCTACAGAGGCATTACGTTATGAAATTAAAAACTGGGACGTCCAAGCTACGTCACTGCATTTAGGGGATATAAAAACTAATATTGCTGAAAGCCGTATTAAAACAAGGGTATCAGAAGCTTATACAACTGTATTCAATAAGATATACGCATTAATGAATGCTCATGTAGATCATGGAACAGAACCTTCGGAAGTAGCAGATTATGTAGTGGATTTATTAGATAAGAAAAGTTGGAAAGCACATTACTATTTCGGAAAGTTCGGTCAGAAGATAGGAGTGCCCTTAAAATGGATACTGCCACAGAATTTTTATGAAAATCTGATGCGCAAATATTCCAAAATGGATTAAGATAATTTTATATTCTTCACTACTTTTAACAGAAGGTATATAAAGTTTAATAAAACTTTAACCCCGTTTGAAAATCTAAAGAAAGCAAACTCGCTTTTTTTATGTTTAATTTTGCGACCTATATGAAGAAATATTTTACTGGTTTATTGTTCTTATTTATTCTCATTTTTCAGGGGCAGACTTTTAATGGGACTATATACTTAAGAGACAATTCTGCATTGTACCTTAATCAGATCTATGTGACGAACCTTAATACACAGAAAACGGTTCTGGCGGATTATCAGGGTGAATTTGATATTCCTGCAAAGGTCGGAGATGTTATAAGGTTTACATCTATTGTTACAGAGAGAAAAGATATAACGCTTACGCCGCAATACTTTCAGAATAAGAGAATGCTGGTAGAGCTTTCCATAGCTTATCACGAAATTAAAGAAGTTGTATTGAAACGCTTTAAGCCTACAGGAAACTTCAAGGTAGATGTTCTTTCTACCCGTGAGGATAAAAGGCTTGCTTTGGCCAACAAAATTGGACTGCCTTCACCAAAAGGGGATGGAAATTCTCCACGTTCACCAATTGCATCCTTCAATAATGGTGGACTAGGATTTAATGTACAAAGTGTATTCGATATACTAACGGGTGAGCGCAAAAAGCAGGAACGTCTTTATGCTTATGAGGCTATGCAGAAAAATGTTACCAATCTTCATAATTATTATGGTGACGAGTATTTCATTAAACTGAAAATCCCTAAGAACCTTATAGATAATTTCCTACAGTTTGTCTATACATCCGATGATCTGGGGTCTCTTGTGAAGAGTGGTGAATATGCTATGATAGAGATGTCTATTGAGAAATACCTCCCTGTTTACCTTAAAAGACTACGTAATTCTAACTTACAGGCCGTAGTTGGAGATAAATAACTGTAAATTTGTTATTTTTGCACCCTAAATTTTGAATTTTGGGTAAAAATAAGATCAGACGTTTCGAAGAAAATAAAACTCTTGTAAATGTTTTCCAACCTACACGTGAAGAAGCTCTTTCAGGCTATGAAATGAAGGGTAAATGGAGAACTGATTTCTTCAAAAACGATAATCCGATTGTTTTAGAATTGGGTTGTGGAAAAGGAGAATATAGTGTAGGAATGGCAAAAGCTTTTCCGGATAAAAACTTTATAGGAGTAGATATCAAAGGTGCACGCTTTTGGTTTGGGGCTAAAGAAGCAGTAGAGAAAAATCTGTCTAATGTAGCTTTTCTCCGTACACAGATAGAATTAATCGATCTGTTTTTTGAAAAAGATGAGGTTGATGAAATCTGGATTACTTTCCCCGATCCTCAGATTAAATTCAAGAGAGCTAAACACAGAATGACACATCCTGAATTTTTGGATCGTTATAAAAAGATTGTGAAAAAGGACGGATATATACACCTGAAAACAGATTCTGAATTTTTACATGGTTATACTTTGGGAATACTTCAGGCACTAGGTTATGATGTAGAAGTTTCGCATCATGATATTTACGGAGCTCCTGAATTTGAAACTGATGCCGTACATCTTCGTGAAATTAAAACTTATTATGAGGGCTTGTTTTCTGCAAAAGGGAAAACAATTACGTATTTAAGATTTAAAATTTAATTACATTTGCCCCCGATATGAAGAAAATTTTACTTGTAATTCTTGGTTCGGTTTTGTTGTGGAGTTGCGCGTCTAATAATGTGACACTTGCACATATCATGGAAACTAAGGATATTAATGAGCTTTCGGCATACATTAAGAAATATCCTAAACATAAGGATATTGCTTTCTTGAAGCAGAAATTATTGTCTTTACAAATCGCAGCCAATCCTAAAAAAGCAGCAGATATTCCTAAACCTATTATTAAAACTCTTGAAGAGCAGGAGGCAGAAGAATTTGCAAAACTTATGGCTCAGGATAAATCTGGTCATAATGCTAAAACGGTGAATGTACTCAATCAGATGTTTAATAATGATATTAGTGACACCAATGCAATTTTGCTTGTGGCAAATAATTCGGATTGTAATATGATCCTAAGGATTCAGGGTGATAAGTATTATAATATGGCAATCCCTGCAAAGGGTCAAAATACTCTGGTATTACCACAGGGTACCTATAAACTTAATGGTTCGCTTTGTGGAGCAACCTATACCTCCACCAAGGTTATTCAAAAGAATCTTTCGCTGGCTTTAGGCACAGCAAGAAAATAGTCAATATAAAACCGGACATTCAGCTGAATGTCCGGTTGTTTTTTATAAAGTAGATGTGTTCTTGGGATAAAGGCTTTCTTTCAGTTCGTTTACTCTGTATTCGGTAGAGATATTCGCTTTTTCTATTTTTTCTTTAGCATAGACTTTTACATCATTTTCATTTTTATCCAGCAACCAGTCATAAGGGCCTACGGAGGAAATAAGTTTAATCAGTACAGGAGATATTTCCAGACATATAAATAGTCCCATAATAAAGGTCGAAGCTAATGCTATAATTGCACTCGCTTTACCAAGTTCATCCAGGGCTTGAAGTCTTGCAGCAAAACCATTAAAACGGTTCTCGGCACCTTCGGAATTCTTTAGCTCCTGCTCCAGATTAGTATATACTTTGGATGTTTCTTTATCCAGATACTCCAAACGAGGAGCTACCTGCTTCTGATAATTTTGTAGATCTGCAAGCCTGTTTTTCTTCAATTCTTCCTTACGCTTGGCATTGCTGCCATAGCCTATCTTTCCGGAAGTAAGACCAGATTGTTTTCCCAGAATCTCTTTTTCCAGCTCCACAGAAGCAGAATCATATGACTTCTGATAAGCGGCAAGTTTTGAATTGATTTCTGCCTTTTCCTTATCATATGGACCGCTTTGCTGCATAATCCGGTTATTGATTTTTGCCTGCAATTCTGCCTTATTTCTCTGGATAATAGTATTAAGCTGCTTGTTAACCTCCTTTTCAAAAATCTTTAGTTCCAGAGGTTTGGCAATAATAATTCCTAAAAAGGCTGCCAGGATAAGACGCGGTATAGTCATTAGTATCTGATTCCACCATGTTCCTGTCTTTTTAATAGAAGAAACAATATATCTGTCCAGGTTAAAGATCATTAGACCCCATAGTAATCCAAAGCCTATAGCTGCCCAGATGTCATCAAAAATAGTGTACATGGCATAGCCGGAAGATAATGTTGCGAATACAGCAGTAAATAATACCACCCCACCAATTCCAGAGTATTTATTCCACTCGGATGGTGTTTTTCTCAGAACATGAATGTTTGCCCCAGAGCAAAGCATCATAAAGTGTTGAAACCAATTCATTTTGGCTTCAGCGGGTGCAATATTGGGTTGTAATGTTTTCATAAAATTTTACTCTTGAATTTAATAGGTACAAAAAACCATACCAATGTTACAAATAGTAGTATGTTTTACCTAGTAAAATAATTGTGCAATGCTTGTAAAGCAGTTTTACAAATATTGTGTACTGATAAACAGTGTCTTAGTGTTGTTTTGTTAGGCAGGTTTTATATGTGGAAAAATAGAATAAAGAATTGCCTCCGTCGGATAAATTGGATAATATAGATACAACTGAGAGTTATAAATTAAGAATAATAAGCTTTCTGGCTTTACCAATTTTTATACAAAAAGGTTGACTAAGAAAATGCCAAATTCTAAATCCCAAATGATGTTGAACTTGATAATTTATTTAATCCTGCCAGGATTTTGTTTAATAAAGCTGTCCCATCCCGAATAAGATTTTTCAGAAATATCTTTGCCCATATTAAAATGATGACATACTGCAACAGCAAGTCCATCCGAGGCATCCAGATATTTGGTAGGGAATTCTTTTAGTTGTAACAGGTTTTTCAGCATTCCGGCGACCTGTTCCTTGCTGGCATTACCATTTCCGGTAATAGCCATTTTTATTTTTTTAGGAGAGTATTCAGTTATAGGAATGTCTCTTGCAAGGCTAGCAGCCATAGCTACACCCTGAGCACGGCCTAATTTCAGCATCGACTGTACATTCTTTCCGAAGAAAGGAGCCTCCAGTGCAACTTCATCTGGATGGTATTCATCAATTAATGCTAAGGTACGGTCAAATATCTTCTTTAGTTTTATTTCATGAGTCTCCAGCCTTTTCAGAATTAATTCGTGTATAGAAATTAATTCCATGTTCTGTCCTTTTACCGAAATAATACCAAATCCCATAACAGCTGTACCGGGGTCAATACCTAATATGATTTTTTCGTGTTGCATTCTTATGCAAAGATACAGGGAATTATTGAGGTAAATTAACATTACATGAAGTCGTGAATAATCTTTATATTTATTCCATTAAACCACAAAATATATGAATAGAATTGTACTTAAGGCAGTGCTATTGTCAACCGCAATTTCCGGAGCAGTTGTAACTTATGCACAGGCGCAACAAACTCCAAAATTTATCTCAAATATTGAAGGAGTGAAACAATACACCATGAATAATGGTTTAAAAGTTCTTTTAATTCCCGACGCTTCACAGAGTAACGTTATTGTTAATATAGTGTACAATGTAGGGTCTAAGAACGAGGGTTATGGAGAGAAAGGAATGGCTCACCTTCTGGAACATATGCTTTTTAAAAGCACTAAAAAATTAGGAGACATCAAGAAAATGCTTTCTGATAAAGGAGGTGATGCTAACGGAACTACCTGGTATGACAGGACCAATTATTATGAAGTATTTCCTTCTAATGAAGAAAATTTACGATGGGCATTGGAAATGGAAGCTGATAGGATGATTAATGCTACAATTTTGCAATCGGATTTAGATAAAGAGTTCTCTGTAGTAAGAAATGAGTTTGAAATTGGTGAAAATAGCCCGGAAAGTGTTTTACAGGAAAGAATTCTTTCAACCGCATATCTATGGCATAACTATGGGAACAGCACAATTGGAAGTAAAGAAGATATTGAAAGAGTAAAGGCAGACAGGCTTCGTACTTTTTATGAAAAATATTATCAACCGGATAATGCGACATTAGTAGTAGCAGGTAAATTTGATGAACCTAAACTTTTGCAATATATAGGACAATACTTTGGATCAATACCAAAACCCACAAGAGTTATAGATAAAACTTATACATTAGAGCCCGCACAGGATGGAGAACGATTTGTAGAACTTAAAAGAGCGGGAGACAGTAAAGTCTTTGGAGCTGTTTATCATACGGTTCCATTTGCTGATAAAGATTATGCTGCACTTGATGCGTTGTCTGAGATATTAACCTCCGATCCGTCAGGCTACCTTTATAAGTCTTTAGTAGATACCCATAAGATTGCTTCCATTTATTCATATCAGCAAACATTGCGAGATGCCAGTTTTATGTATTTCGGAGTCAATATTCCAAATGAGAATGATATTAAGGCAACGGAAAATTTGGTACGGACAGAACTAGATAAGATACCAACGATTAAATATACGGATCAGGATATTCAAAGAGCCAAAACAGCTTTATTGAAACAGTATGATAATAACAAAAATAATACTATTAATTATGCAAAGAATCTCACTGAAATTATTGGTGCTGGAGACTATAGATTGGGCTTTTTGTACCGTGATAATATTGAAAAATTGACCAAAGCTGATATAGAAAGAGTTGCACAAAAATATTTTACTTCGAATAACAGAACTGTAGGTATTTTCATTCCTTCTAAAGATGAAAAGAGAGTCAATGCAGTGGAGTATTCCGATGAAAAATTAGCTGGATTAACAACCGGCTATAAAGGAAAAGCTCTTGAGAAAGAAGTGGCACCTTTTGAAGCAAGCATTGCTAATCTAAAGAAAAATCTGACAGAAGATAAAACCGGAAACGGAATGAAGTATGGATTTATTAAAAAAGAGATTAAAGGCGAGAAAGTATTGGCTTCGTTTAATTTCCGGATAGGAGATGAAAAGAGTCTGAAAGGAAAATCTCAAATCGGAAGTGCAATGGCACAACTATTGAAAACTGGGACAAAAAAATATACTAAGGAACAGCTTAAAGATAAACTGGACGTATTGAAGTCCAGTATCAATTTTGGTTTTGGAGGTCAAAGTTTATCTGTGAATGTTAATACCTATAAGAATAATTTTACTGAGGTGATGGGAATTTTAAAAGATATATTGTCTGATTCTGTATTCCCTCAGGAAGAGCTTTCAAAATCAATAAAAGAATATAATACTTATTTGGAGTCATCTTTAAATGATCCTCAGACTTTAGCCTTCACAGAAATTAGCAGAATAAATCAAGGTTATCCAAAAGACCACATTTATTATACTCCATCAATCCAGGAACAAATTGACTTTAATAAAGATGTTAAACGTGAACAAATCGTTGATTTCTATCAGAATCTTATTGGTGCTAACTACGGTGTAGGATCGGTGATTGGTGATCTGGATGCTAAAACTGTTAAAACAGTATTAGAAGATACATTTGGAAAGTGGAATACAAAAACGAAATACAGTTATGTTGTTCCATCCTTCTTCCCTTCTAAAAAAGAGGATAAGATAATCAATACTCCGGACAAGGAAAATGCAGCGGCAGTTGGTGCTATAAACTTTAAAATGGATAGAAAGAGTCCTGACTATCCAGCTCTCCTATTGGCAAATGAAATGTTGGGAAGCGGTGGGTTCCTGTCAGCAAGAATTCCGATGCGTCTTCGTGAAAAAGAAGGTATCAGTTATGGAGCAGGTTCATATATGAGTGTTCCTTATATCAACGATGTTGCTTCATGGGGTTATTATGCTTTCCTTAATCCAACAAAGAAAGATGCTGTAGATAAAGCTGTTCGCGAAGAAATTGCAAAAGCTTTAAAAGACGGTTTTACTGATGGAGAACTTAAAGCAAATAAGCAGAGTTGGCAAAACTCCAGAAAAACAGGATTGGGTAATGACGGAACGTTAATGGGGTTAGTAAATAGCAAATTGTTATATGATATTCCATTAGAAGACTACGATGCTCTAGAAAGCAAAGTGCTAAATATAAATCTACAGCAGGCAAATGAAGCATTGCGTAAGTACCTAAAGACAGACCAGCTTACTACGTTAGATGTAGGAGATTTCAGTAAAAAGTAGTGTTATAAAGCAATGATTTAACACTTAAACATAGAAATAAAAAAGGTATCAAAATTTTGATACCTTTTTTATTGATGCATAAGAAATTTATGTATATTTGATGTGTAAGAAAATTAGGTATGTCTAAAAAGAACAACAAATTATACAAAGGAACTTTGCAGAATATCATTCTGAAGCTTCTGGCTCAGGAAGTTAAGATGTACGGCTACCAGATGACGCAAAGGGCAAAAGACCTGACGAAGGGAGAGTTGGAGATGACGGAAGGTGCACTTTATCCGCTGTTACATAAACTGGAAGACGATGGACTTATTACATCTGAAATACAGAATATTAATGGGCGTGACCGTAAGTACTACCTGCTTACAGAAAAAGGAAAGTATCAGCAAGCTGAACAAGAAGCAGAAATGAAAAGCTATATTCTGAATCTGAATACTATTTTTAATATTTAACAGAAATGGAAAATCAGGAGAAAAAAATAACAGACTACTTAATCGAGAAAAGGCTTCCCTTGGATATCCTTCTGGAGGTAAAAGATCATATGGAAGATCAGATAGCGGCATTGGAAAGTGAACAAAACTTAGATTTTGATGAAGCTTTTGGTCAAACTAAAACTTCCTGGGAAAAAGATTTAAAGATGAGATTTAGCCTCTTTTCCTATAAATTCAGGAAAATTACCAGACTCCAGAATAGTATTATGATGCGGAATCAACTTAGGATTCAGAAAAAATCTATTCTGATTATGCTGGGTGTTTTTTTCATTACCTCATATTTTATACTCTTTATCCCGGAACTTTCTATGTATGCTTTCGCTGTTATTAGTGGGGGAATTGCAATATTTGGAATTACTGTTTCTATTCTTGACCGGAAATTATTGGAAACCACTAAAGGTAATTATAAAAAGAATATAAGTGTTTTTCAGAGAAGTGTAGGAAGTCTTATGCTTACAGGAGCTTTTTTTATTATAGCCAATAATATTTTAGGATTAGACTCACAAATTGAAAAGATTAATGGGGGCCTAAATGAGATTTTCTTTCAGCATAATTTTAGATTGAGAGGCTTTGTGAATGCTACAATGGGATATCTTTATATCTATATGGTCGTTTATGGGTATTTCTGTTATAGTAATTACAAAAAAGCAATAATAAAAATAAAAGAGAGAATGAAACTTGAATTTTAATATTATGAACACACCATCACGAAATTTTCAGATACAGCATTATAGAATATCAGTGTTTTAATAATGAAAATGTTTCGGCTAAGTTCAACAGGATATTTTTTGAGATATCCTTTTTTTATTATTCCTATTTCTCATCCAGCCCCTTACTGAACTCCATAAGTGCTCTCCCTTGGATAGCTTTTCTGCTGCCTTTTTCAATAGCCTTATCCCATTCTTTTTCTCCTTCTTCCGTTCGGCCAATAACATATAAGTAGCTGCCTAAAGCAGTATGCCCTTCAGGTTCTCCCATGTCGATTATTTTTTTCGCTAATGCTAATAGCTCAGGATGTGGCTGAATATTTTGTTTTGAAAGATCTTTCCCTGTGATCAGGCCAGGAGTAACTTCCAACATTTTTGCTCCGAATAAATCAAGACAGGATTTTGCAAGTCCTTTGTCACATAGTTCCGTGTTGAAGCTGATGAAATCCGTGTCGAGTAGGGCAGCAAGGTCACCCTGATTTTTCTTTTTATCGTAGTATTGAGCTAATAACTCTGCTTTCTTTTGTGATAGTTCAGGGTTCTTTCGGTTATTTACCGATATAGAATCTTTATTGAATTTCCATACCTCGTTTTCAACCCAGGTAGAGATACCGTGAAGTTCCTTTCCTTTTATTTTAAATATAAAAATATCTTTATCAGGATAGATTATTAGACTATCGTTTCGGGTAAAATAATCTCCATGTGCCATTTCACCGATCAGAACTTTTCCGTTTCCGTCAAAGTTAAAACTCCCATATAAACTTCCACTTCCCTTGATGCCATAATAGCCTTGTAATGCATTATCGGGTTTTTGTGCGAAAGTAAAAGTTGATAAAAATATTAAAAAGTAAAATATAATTTTTTTCATGTGGCTAAAGATACTATTCTCCGGTTAATTTTTTTGACGATAAAGGGATCCATTTTCCATCATGGCGAAGAAGTTGAATTTCATCGACTATGAATTTAGTTTTGTAATCTTGATGTTCATAGAAACTCCATGCTTTCTTGAAATTATCAAAGCTTAGATCTCTATAGCCGACCGTAACATGAGGATTAAAAGAATTTTTTATAAAATTAAAACGTTCTTTTACTTTGGAATGAAGCGTGTTCAGGTTTTCATTTTTCTCAGGCTGGACAAACAGAACCGGATTCTTGGGATTCGGAAAAGATCCAAATCCATCTAAGACTAACTCAAAAGGAGAAATATGCGTATCAATTTTCTGAAAAGCTGTAATAATATCCTGTTCCATATCCTGATCTCGCGAAAAAGGCGGGAATAGAGTAATATGAGCATCATTTTTCAGTGCCTTGGAATTACTGTAATTTCTGGCCAGATCTTCTTTGAAAACCCGTATTTCCTCAATAATTGATTTTGGAGGATAGATGGCTATGAAATATAATTTATTCATTTTTATGCTCAACAGGCTTTAGTAAATCCCTCTGTAAATCTACAATAACATTCTGAAGATTACCTGTAATGTTTTTAACCTCTTTATGCGGATTAAATACTGCATTTTTACCTTTATTTTCGTCAGCAATGTTAGAAAGAATAATTACTGAAGTTTTGGTTTCCGGATAATAAATATTCAAAGAAGGAGATCCCTTTACATAGCCACTATGGAAATAAGCTTCAGGTTTTCCGGTATTCAGCATAATACCATAACCATATCCCATTTTTCCAAAAATGGCATGTTGCCTTTCAGCACTTTTCTTTGTGAATTCTTTTAGGGTTTCTGGTTTCAGAACTTTACCTCCATATAATTTCTGATTCCAAAGATGAAGATCATCTATAGTAGAGAGGATTCCACCTGCAGGCGTGCCTATTTCTTTTCCGGCAAGTCGCTTAGGCATATTGGGAACAGCTTCCTGAACTTTGTTATTTCCGAGATATGCACTTGCAAAATTTCCGGTTTTAAAAGTTGATGCAGTAGACGAATGCTGCATACCTATTTTACTAAAGAGTTCTTTGACATTTTCGTCGTAAGATTTTCCAGAAACTTTCTCCAAAATCTGGCCTAATGCATTAAATCCGTCATTAGAATAAAAGAAACCTGTTCCACTTCTAAACATAAGTCGGTTACCCATAATGTTTAGTCCGGAAGTATGATTCAGTAGCTGGTTAATGGTTATATTTTCATATTCCTTGATTCGGAAATCTTGCAAATACTGTGAAACCTTGTCTTCCAGTTTTAATTTACCCTGTTCCTTCTGCAATAAAATGAGAACAGCAGTAAACTGCTTGCTTACCGAGCCAATCGCAAAAATGGTGTTGTTATCAATTTTAGTTTTACTCTTAAAGTTAGAATAACCGTTTTCTTTCCTGTATAATAAAGTACTGTCCTTAAAAACAGCAATACTTCCGTTGAAGTGATACTTTTTAAATACTGTATCAATCTGCTGTTGTGTAAGTTTAGTTTGAAATGCTGTTATGGTAGAATCTACAACGACATTGCGGTCGATAGTTTTTTGTTGTTCCGTTTTACATGAAAATAGCAGCGTGAAAAGAAATAGAAATCCTAATTTTTTTATCATAAGAGTTTTGTTATAAAGAAAGAGTTTGCCGTAATGGAACTCTTATAAAATGAAGTTTGATAGTGTTGCAAAATCTATGCTAAACATAGATTTGAAGCTGTAATATTTACTGAGAGTAAAGCAAATAAAGAGTATCAGAATATGTATTTGTTATTATATTTTTATACTGTGTTTTATCTATGACAATTTTTTCATAGTCGGGATGCTGTTTCAAAATATTTTCAAATTTGTATTTAGAAATACTTTTTCCGTTGAAATAGTAAAAGTCAGGAGGTTCAGGTGTTACTATTACTACAGCACCTATGGTAACCATTCCATCATCTGCAATTAATGTTTTATTTTCAAATAAATCTTTCTTTGTTAGAATATGCAAGGAATAATCCTGAAAAGTATTTTCATACTTTGTCTTCATAAAATCTATTTTGATAATGTTTCTTTCCTTAATTTTAGATTCAGGGATTTCTATTTCAAAATTATTTTGACTATCTATTCTTCCTAAGAATAACTTAGATTTTGTAACAACTTTAATAGATATTGGTTTTATCATAATACCTTCTGCTGCGGATATTTTCCCGGATATTTTTACTATTTTATCAATCCCCTTTTCTGTAGGGTTATTGTTTGGTGTATTGGTAACAGAGCAGGAGGTAATACTTAGAGATACTGCTAAAATTAGACTTGCAGCAATATTGAATTTTGAAAATTTACCGCATAACTTAGGATTCTCAATTAGAAGATTCTCAATTTCCATATCAGTTTTAAGATTCAGATCCACAATTGTTTTATTACAATGTTGGCAAAACTTATTGTTGCCCAAATCTTGCATCTCATCCCAACTGATGCTGCATGGATTCTCAATGTCAATTTTCTTCATATTTGTAATTCAGGTTATTAAATTTAAGAAAATAAAATAGTACCACAAGCATTATAAATACCTAATGAAAAATAGATCTGATCACAGATTGTACTCATAATAAATACTTTTGAGTAGCTAACTGTAATAGGTATGAATGGAAAACTGAAGAGTTATTTGTTGAAAATAGAATACTTGCTAGATATAATAAAGCAACCTGGAATAAATAAAAATCCCTCATAGTATTTTCTACGAGGGATTATTTTTTTAGGCTACAGCCTCTACATATTTCTTCGGTATTTACCACCTACTTCAAACAAAGCATTGGTAATTTGCCCCAGAGAACAATATTTTACAGCATCCATCATAACCCCAAAAAGGTTTTGCTGATTAATGGCTGCATGTTGTAATTTTCTTAAAGCCTCTTCAGATTTTCCTTCATTTGCTTCCTGGAAGTTGTGAAGTGATTCAATCTGTGCTTGCTTTTCTTCCTCAGTAGATCGGATAACCTCTCCCGGTAGAACAGTTGGAGAACCATCTTTTCCAAGGAAGGTATTTACACCAATAATAGGGTATTCACCAGTATGTTTCAGCCATTCATAATGCATAGATTCCTCCTGGATTTTTGAACGCTGATACATAGTTTCCATAGCACCAAGAACTCCTCCTCTTTCTGTTATTCTGTCGAATTCGGTATATACAGCTTCTTCTACCAGGTCTGTTAATTCCTCGATAATAAAAGAGCCCTGAAGTGGATTTTCATTTTTAGCCAGACCCAATTCTTTGTTAATGATAAGCTGAATAGCCATTGCTCTTCTTACAGATTCTTCTGTTGGTGTTGTAATTGCTTCATCATATGCATTGGTGTGAAGTGAATTACAGTTGTCATAAATAGCATATAATGCCTGAAGTGTGGTTCTGATATCATTGAAATCAATTTCCTGAGCGTGAAGTGAACGTCCGGAAGTCTGGATATGATATTTCAGCATCTGACTTCTTTCATCTGCACCATATTTTAATTTCATGGCTTTAGCCCATATTCTTCTTGCTACACGACCAATTACTGCATATTCAGGATCGATACCGTTGGAGAAGAAGAAAGATAAGTTTGGTGCGAAATCGTTGATGTCCATTCCACGACTTAGGTAGTATTCTACATAAGTAAATCCATTTGCCAGAGTAAATGCTAACTGCGAAATAGGATTAGCTCCAGCTTCTGCAATATGATATCCTGAAATAGAAACCGAATAGAAGTTTCTTACTTTTTCTTTAATGAAGTATTCCTGAACGTCACCCATTAATCTTAGCGCAAATTCTGTGGAGAAGATACAAGTGTTCTGTGCCTGATCCTCCTTCAGAATATCTGCCTGAACTGTCCCCCGAACAGTAGCTATCGTTTGGGCTTTGATTTTTTCATAGACATCAGCAGGGATTACTTCGTCTCCGGTAATTCCTAACAACTTTAGTCCTAATCCATTATTAGATGGTGGTAACTCTCCGTTATATTGAGGTCTCTTTAAACCTTTATCATCAAACTTAGCTTTTAGAACAGCTTCTAATTTTGATTCAAGTTTGTGTTCAGTAATATATTTTTCAACGTTCTGATCGATGGCTGCATTCATAAAGAAAGCCAATAGCATAGGAGCAGGTCCATTAATGGTCATGGAAACAGAAGTCAGTGCGTTCACAAGATCGAAACCAGAATATAGCTTTTTAGCATCATCCAATGTTGCAATAGAAACTCCGGCATTACCAATTTTACCATAAATATCTGGTGGTAGAGCAGGGTCCTGACCATATAATGTTACGGAATCAAAGGCTGTAGACAAACGTTTTGCCGGCATTTCGGCCGAAACATAATGGAATCTTCTGTTGGTTCTTTCCGGCCCGCCTTCTCCGGCAAACATTCTGGTTGGATCTTCACCTGTTCTTTTAAATGGATAAATACCAGCTGTGAACGGAAAGCTTCCCGGAAGATTTTCCTGCCCCTTCCATTGAATAAGATCTCCCCAGTCATTGTATTTTGGTAATGCTATTTTAGGAATTCTCAGATGAGACAGAGATTCTGTTGAGGTTTCGACTTTAATTTCTTTTCCGCGGACAAAATACGAATAGAACTCTGCATTAAATGCTTTTTTAGTATCGTCCCAGTTTTTCAGAAAGTCTATATTCTCTTGTTGTAGCTCTTTTTCTGCCTTTTGATATTCAGTTTCTAAAATATCATTAGAGATAATTTTCTTAACGCCGTCAATATGATACATAGTTCTGGCAAGTTCAGCTTGTTTCTCTATAGCTGCATCATATTGCTTGTTGTTTTCTACAATTTCAGACAGATAACGAACTCTTTTTGGCGGAATTATAGTGACCTCTTCTGTAACCTCTTGTTCTATAAAAGTATTAAATTCAGTTACATTGTTACCCTGAACTTCTTTAAGAGTTTCGTTTACTTTTGCTATTAATCTGTTGTAAAGTTCCGTTGTGCCATGATCGTTGAACTGGGAAGCTTTAGTTGCAAAAACCGGCATTTCATCCAATGGGCTTTCCCATAAAAGATGGTTTCTCTGAAATTGTTTTCTTACTGCTTGTAATGCATCTAATGCACCACGTTTATCAGATTTATTTAAAGCTACCAGATCTGCATAATCCAGCATGTCGATTTTTTCAAGCTGAGTAGAGGCTCCGTATTCAGGAGTCATTACATACATCGATACATCGGCAAAATCAGAAACTTCTGATCCGGATTGCCCAATACCAGATGTTTCCAGTATAATAACATCCGGATGTGCCAATTTTAGGACATTTAGTGCAGAGTGAATAAACGGCGAAACCGAAACATTATTCTCTCTGGTCGCCATCGAACGCATGTAAACTCTTGGATCATTAATCGCATTCATACGGATTCTGTCACCTAATAATGCACCACCGGTTTTCTTTTTAGAAGGGTCGATAGAGATAATGGCAATTTTCTTGTCCGGATTAGAACGCAGAAAGCGTCTTACCAGTTCGTCTGTTAAAGAAGATTTACCCGCACCACCAGTACCGGTAATACCGATAATCGGAATATTCAGATCTTTTGATTGTTCATCTATAGCCTTTACCAGCTCAGATTTTTCGTCTGAGAAATTTTCCACTGCAGAAATAATCTGGGCAATGCTCGTTGGATTTTCAAAGTTTATGGCATCCAGATCTTTTGCAGTTATATCTTTTCCGGTAGCAAAATCAGACCTGTGTACAAGGTCATCAATCATTCCCTGAAGGCCAAGTTCTCTGCCATCATCCGGAGAATAAATTCTGTCGATACCGTAATCCATAAGATCTTTGATCTCTTCCGGTAGGATAACACCACCTCCGCCACCGAAGATTTTAATCTGTGGTGAATTTTTTTCTCTCAGCAGATCATAGATATACTTAAAGTACTCATTATGTCCGCCTTGATAAGAAGTCAATGCTATAGCATTAGCATCTTCTTGTATTGCTGTGTTTACAACTTCTTCTGCTGATTTGTCATGTCCAAGGTGAATAACCTCGCATCCGGTTCCCTGGATTACCCGCCGCATAATGTTTATAGCAGCGTCGTGCCCGTCGAACAAAGCCGCTGCTGTAACGATCCTAACTTTATTGTCAGGAGTATATTTTTTTGTATTCATATTAGGGTTTAGTAATAATCCAAATATAATAAATTGAGAGGATATCTTCTTCAGGATTATGTGGTTAACAAAAAGGGTTTAAAAATGGCCGGTTTCAGCCATTTTTGCTCGGAAATTATAGTCTGTAGATTAAAAATCAATACTTTTATGCACGTAAAATTTAATACTAAACACATGATGAATTTTAAAACTACTTTAATAATAGCGTTAATCAGTGCGTATTCTGTAGCATTTGCTCAGGAGCGTGTTTACTTTGATGAAAACTGGGAAACTACCACCAAGGACCAGATGGTTTATTACCGGGAAACCTCTAAACAGGGAAATCTTATTCTTTTAAAAGATTATTATAAAAACGGGACACTGCAATTCGAAAGTCTGGCATCGGACGTAACACCAAACCATGAAGTCTATGAAGGGAAAGCTACGTGGTATTTTTCTGATGGTAGGCCTGAAAAAATTGCAGAATATGTAAAAGGAGTACCAACAGGTGTATCTAAAATGTTTGACGGACAGGGGCGTATTGTTGAAGATCTGATCTATAATAAAGAAGGAAGATATGATGGGACATCTTATCTTTATAAAAATACTGATGAGAGCTCAGGTTATAATATGATCACAGAGTATAAGAATTCTGAAGCTACTTATACAGTTGTCTTTGATGATTCTAAAAAAGGTATACGAAGTGAGACTATTTATAAGGACGGTTATGAATCTGAAGTTAAATATTACGACGAAAAAGGGAAATATATAGGAAGTAGAACATATAATAGTAAAGAAGGTAAATATGAAGGTACTATTATAGAGTACTATTATGGACCAATGAGAATTGCCAGTATAGAAAGATATAACAAAAAAGGAGATCTGTTGGAGTCCAAAAGCTATTATAGAAATGGCAAACTAAAGCAAGATGTGAAAATCTCAGGTAAAAACAGGCAGAAAATTACCTATAATGACGAAGGTAAGGTAATCGCAAAACTTGACCTAAAATATAATGAGGAAATTAAAGATGCTGTTGCATACGAAGGTGAAGATTATGAATTCTATGAAGAAGGAGAGACTGTAAGAAGTATATCTGTTTATCATGGTGGGATTCTTATTTCTGATAAGAATTATGATGAAGACGGAAAATTAAATACCGAAAATTTTTATAAAGGTGAAGACAAAGTGGCTGTTAATTATTATAATACTGATGGCTCTTTAAAAGCAAAACTGGAATTAAAGGACGGCGTTGGTTATAATGGAAATGAGATTGCAAGTACAGGTGAAATAGTGTATAAGGACGGAATTATTCAGAATATGAAACGACTTTTCGAAAACGGAAAAGTACAATGGACAAGGCATCTTAACCCTGAGAAAAATATATATGAATCTAAAGTATATAACGAAGATGGAGCAGTACTTTATTCTTATACAAAATCAACAGATGAGGATTCATTTAATGGAGAAGTATTACAGTATGTGAAAGGAAAAATAAGTAATAAGGCTGTTATAAAGGATAATAAACTTGTTAGTGGCAAAATCCGGATCGATGAAGATGTACGTGATGTAGAGATAGAAAGAAAAGGAGAATGGATCGTAATCCGACAATATACAAAAGCTGGTAAACTATTTTCAGAAGAAAAAATTCTTATTAATGAAAATCCTTACGGAGAATCTTATTATTTTCGCGAAGAATCTCTTGTCAAGAATTATAACTATTAATAAGAAGCATGAAAAAAGCAATTTTATATCTTTTATTGGGAACTGCAGTTAGTTTCCTGTTCCATTATTTTTTATCAGGATTCGGGAAAGTTTCTTTAGACCTGTATTATGCTTTTGCTTTTGGATTAGGTTGGGGAATGGCTTATTTTCTGGACAGACCCGATTTTGCACTACCCAAAAAATTAGGGCTATCCTTTATAGGGATTATCCTTTTAGTAGTATTAGGAGTTGTTTTCTTTAATCTGGAAATTGCTATTCCTTCTATTATTCGTTTTTCAACAGTTTTTGTAGCCTATTATCTTTTGGCTAGTTTCAGACAAAGTAAGTCGTTGAGAAAATAAAATTGATTTTAATAAAATCAAGAGAAGCGTTTCAGATATCTGAAACGCTTCTCTTTTATATTTTAGATCCTGATGTTTAGTGCATCATCAGAAAACTAACAATTGCTAAGCCTACAATCAGGAATAAAAAAGCAATAAAGTTTAAAGTGAATAGAAAGGAACCAATAATAAAGCTTATCACACCATGAGATTTATAAACCCTATGATGCGCTATAAAGAAATAGACAAGGCTGTAAATAGTAATTCCGGATACAATCAGATAGATTAGCGAACTTATTATAGGTATTCCTTTTAATGCACCGGCGCTTTGTGATAGGAGGTTAGTTATCAGAATACTTGCTAATAAGAATGAAAAATAATGCAAAGTGAAAATGCCATGATCAAAATACCACCACTTTTTCTTTTTATGGAATATCCAGAGGAAGAATGCAAAAACTGGCAGATATATAAATAAAGCCTTGGGTATATTGTGAAAAGAAGTTTCTATCAGATTTGTATAAATTTCTCCTTTTTTTATACCTGCTTCCTTAAGTTCAAAAAATTTGTGAGCAATCCGATCCTGTAAAAAACTTAAGGCTGCTATTTTGTTTTTTGATCCTTTATCATATTCTTCCCGTGTTTTATATCCTGAAAAAGTAGAATCATCAGAAATTTTATTTTCTGTATCCATAACACTGGCAACTCCATCCTGAAAATCATTAACATCCAGTGAATCTTTTATGAATTTCTGGGTTTTATTGAGTTGTGCAACGGTTGCTGTATCTCTCTGGTTTTGTTTTTCACTCTCAATCCCTGTTGTAATTGCCTGTACAATTTGTTTTCCAGTTTCATTACTATGTGCAGGCTTATTGCCTGTGATATTAATTTTAATAGGGGGGAAAAGGGCGAATATGAAAAATGTTATAAAGCTCATAAATATATAAAGCTTTACAGGTGGGACATACAACTGTCTTTTTCCTTCCAGATAAACGGAGGTTAATTTTCCGGGTCTGAAAAATAAATTTTTGAGTGTTCCCCAAAATTGCCCGTCATAGTGGGTAAAGTCTTCTATAAAATGGGTGAACAAATAATGAAAGGGCTGTCTTTTTTCTATATTTTCCTGGCCACAATGCGGGCAGAATCTCTCTTCTACCTGATGGCCACAGTTTAGACACGTCTTGTCTGATCGGAGTTTTCCATGATGTCCCATTTCTGAATAGTTTTTCCCAAAAATAATCAGATTTTGCAATAATGGAAATAAAAAAAGCAATACCTTATAAAAAGGGACTGCTTTTTTCTATGTTGATGTGTTTTTATGTTTGAATTATACACAATTCGTGTGCCAAAATACGTTGAGATGATATAGATAAAAATCGATTTTTATATAAGTTTTTGAATGTTAGTGTTTTGCCAATTTAAACAGTCTTGTAATATAAAAAAGCAAATAGCTGTTTTGTTTTAGAAAAATTATTTATACCTTTGCAAACCCGTAATGGGGAAAATTATGTTTAATCGTAAACGATAAGTAGTGAATACATTAAGTTACAAAACCGTATCGGCTAACAAAGCTACCGCAAATAAAGAATGGGTTGTGGTAGACGCTGATGGACAGCCTTTAGGGCGTTTAGCATCTAAAGTGGCTAAGATTTTGAGAGGAAAGCACAAAACTAACTTTACACCTCACGTTGACTGTGGTGATAACGTTATTATTTTGAATGCTGAGAAAGTAGCACTTTCAGGAAACAAGTGGGCTGATAAAGAGTACATCTGGCATACTGGATACCCAGGAGGTCAAAAATCTTTAACTGCTGCAGAACTTCATAAGAAAAACAGTGCAACGGTAGTTGAAAAAGCTGTAAAAGGGATGCTTCCTAAAAACAGATTAGGAAAAGCTATCTTCAAAAACCTTCACGTATACGTAGGTGGAGAGCACAAGCATGAAGCACAGCAGCCTAAAGAAATTAATATTAACGAAATTAAATAATTAAGATGTCTACAGTACACAAAATCGGAAGAAGAAAAACATCTGTAGCGAGAGTTTACGTTAAGCCAGGTGCTGGTAACATTACTGTTAACGGTAAAGATGCTAAAACTTACTTCTGCACAGATATGTTGGTTTACAAATTAAATCAACCATTTTTATTAACTGAAACTGCTGGACAGTACGACGTTACCGTTAATGTTTTCGGTGGTGGTATTACAGGTCAGGCAGAAGCTATCAGACTAGGTATTTCAAGAGCACTTTGCGCAATCAATGAAGAATTCAGATTATCATTGAAACCTCACGGTCTTCTTACCAGAGATGCTAGAATGGTAGAAAGAAAGAAATTCGGTCAGAAAAAAGCGAGAAAGAGATTCCAATTCTCAAAACGTTAATTTTCAAAATTCAGGATCTTGGATTATGGATCTCAGACGCTTCACTTGGTCTGTTATCTTAATTTCTGAAATCTATTTTAAACAAAACAAAAATTGCCCGTTTAGTTTAGCACCCAAACACTTCTCCCGTTCTTTGAAGTTGTTGATTGCTTAAAGCGGAATGTAAACTAAAAAAAATAAAGACATGGCAAAAGCAAATGTAAAAGACCTATTAGAGGCTGGCGTACACTTCGGTCACATGACTAGAAAGTGGAATCCAAATATGGCTCCATATATCTTCATGGAGAAAAACGGTATTCACATTGTCGATTTACATAAAACGGCAGTAAAATTGGACGAAGCTTGTAACGCTTTAGAAAAAATTACTTCTGCTGGTAAAAAAGTTCTTTTCGTAGCTACTAAAAAACAAGCTAAAGAAGTTGTTGCAAAACACGCTTCTGAATTGAACATGCCTTATATTACTGAAAGATGGCCAGGTGGTATGCTTACTAACTTTGTAACTATCAGAAAAGCGGTTAAGAAAATGAACGCTATCGATAAAATGAAGAAAGATGGTACTTTCGAAACTTTATCTAAAAAAGAAAGATTACAAGTTGACCGTCAGAGAGCTAACCTAGAGAAAAACTTAGGTTCTATCGCTGACATGGTGCGTCTTCCTTCTGCTATTTTCGTAGTAGATATTATGAGAGAACACATCGCGGTAACTGAAGCTAAGAAATTAGGTATTCCAGTTTTCGGTATCGTTGATACTAACTCTGACCCAAGAAAAGTAGATTTCGTTATCCCTGGTAACGATGATGCTTCTAAATCTATCGATATGATTCTTTCTGTAGTGTCTGAATCTATCAAAGAAGGTCAATCTCAAAGAAAAGCTGAAAAAGAAAAATCTAAAGAAGGTGAAAAAGCTACAGCTGATGCTGATGCTGATTTCGATGCTGAATAAGAATTTTCTTATATAATGACTAGTCCTGAAAAAGGTTGACTAGTTTAATAAATCAAATATATTAAATCAGAGTAGAATCTTTCTATTCTGATTTTGTTTTTTATAAGTTTTCAATTTCACATTATTATTGATGTGTACCTGA
>Ga0308161_1000905_pt1 | contig 40349 bp, 42 predicted proteins | sample PhyFR2_FD_201034 | JGI IMG/M metagenome (GOLD analysis project Ga0308161, IMG submission 201034) | Phyllosphere microbial communities from UC Gill Tract Community Farm, Albany, California, United States - DLSLF.R2 | ecosystem: Host-associated > Plants > Phyllosphere > Unclassified | place: USA...
GATCAATAGCGGTGACACGATGAACCGATGTTGTTTTTTGAGGCGTGTGTATAATTGTACCGTTCGTTCAAGTACCGCGTCCTGTGGAGTAAGATGGCTGATGAATAGGGCAGTAGAGTAGGCATTCAAGGGATGCGACAAGCGATGCGATTTAAAATAGCCGTGAAGCGACATCATCTCGGCGATGCGGCTCGGTGTGTAGGCGTCAAAGGCATGAATCTTCGAAGCAAGCAATAATGCCTGGGTGGTTTGTGTACGCAAGCGTATTTTTAAGTCATCTGCTGTCTCAAGCAATACACTTGCGGAAACCTGCTCCGTTCCGATCGTCCGGTCGAATGCCAATTCGATGAGAATACCGTCCTGATACGTTCTGAATTCTGGGGCGATATGATTCAGTTGTCGCAAGAAAGTCGTCGCCATCTCCATGACTGTTCCTCCTCTGTTTTTTCTTATAGTGTATCACGCAGTGAAAGCGTTATCTTATTTTTTTAGTTGGGTATCGATCAATTGTTCCGCTGCACGCCGGTACAGATTACTCATATGAGCCAGCGCTAAAATCTGTTCCAGTGGATCGGTCGTCGAGGCGGTAAGAGCATCTTGTTCGGTGACGAAACGGGCTGTATTTCGTTTTGTCAGTTCAAGGTAAGTGCGATAAAAGTCTTCAAGATCGAGTTGATTCTGTTCGATGCCTTCGTTCAAGGGCGTTAGGATCGTCTTGATATCATTGATCGAAAACGAACTTTTCAACTGATAAATCAAGCTAATTAAAATCAAGTGCTCCTTCGTATACTTTTTATTCGTGACCGGAAAAAATAATTTCTTTTTGGCATAATTGTTGATCATCGTCTTCGTCAAGATTGTCTCATCCGTATTCCGCGTCGTTTCCTCGAATGTCCGCTCAAACAGTTGGATGACTTGATCCATATAAAGATCAATGTTCGGGATATCTGCAAGCTGTAATTGACGATCATGTCTCGTGTCGTCAGAACGTGTCATAAAAAAACCTCCAAAATCGTTAAAATAGGACTTTCTACTTCTTCATCATATGATAGAATATGTATATAACGCCATGTAGTATTCAAAACTACATATCAGAGGGGGAACGAAAGTGAAAGCTTATATGAGAGAACCGATTAATGGATTAACACATCTGGGAGGGGCTGTCTTTGCTTTTGTCGGATTACTCGCACTCGTCATTAAAGCATCGTTAGAACGTGGAGCATCACTTGCCATCGTCGCAGCGATTATTTTTGGGGTCAGCATGATGGCACTCTATGCTGTTTCGGCAACGTATCATATGGTCCTTGCGAGCGACCGGGCGATTGCGATCTGGCGACGATTGGATCACTCGATGATTTATTTGTTGATTGCCGGTTCCTACGCACCGTTTTGTCTTGTCAGTCTGAATGGTCCGACGGGTTGGGTCTTGTTTAGCATCGTCATGTTGATTGCTGTTTCCGGAATTACCTTCAAATTAGTCTGGTTCAACAGTCCACGCTGGTTATCGACGACGCTCTACATCGGAATGGGCTGGATCATGGTATTTGCGATCACACCACTCGCGCAAGTCTTATCACCGCTCGGCATCGGTCTATTATTCCTTGGTGGTATCTTCTATACGATCGGTGGCATCATCTATGGACTCAAGCCGCGTGTCTTATCGTTTAAACATCTCGGATTCCATGAAATCTTCCACATCTTCGTACTACTCGGTAGTCTAGCGCATTTCCTATGTGTCTACTTCTTCGTGTTGTGATGATGTCCTCCTTTAGTCAATGACTGAAGGAGTTTTTTTGTATCTATATGGAAAATACAGGAGAAGTCGAGTGTCCTCCCGAATGAAAGAACGGAAAGATCACGAAAAGGGGGAAATCACATGCAACACACACGATGGCAATTAGAAACACTCTATACGATTGATGATGTCAAAGCAGGCATCGCTTCCATACAAACAGCATTGTCGAATCGGCCGATTGATGTGGCAGAACAGGTCGAGCGTTATCAGCAAGTCGCGCGCGACGTCGAAGAATGGAGCGACTTCATTTATTGTCTGTACGCTGAAGATGTCACGCGCGTAGAAGTCCATCCATTGCTTGAAGAGATCGAAGTCGTCCAAGCGATGGTACGCAGTGAAGTAGCAGCACTCGATACAAAGATCGCAGTACTGTCACAAGAAGAGTGGGAAGCGCTCGTTACGGATTCACCGTACGCCTTTTTCTTAAACGAACGCCGTGACATCCAGTCCCGTCGTGCACCACTGGTTCAAGAGCAATTGTTACAGGATCTCGGTGTGGACGGGTTCCAAGGCTGGGGACAACTTTACGATCAGCGTTTTATGGCGTTACGGGTCGACTTGAACGGGAAGCAAGTCACGATCGGTCAAGGATTGCATGAAGCGATGTTCGCGCCTGGTCGTTCGGCTCGTCTAGCGGCAGCAACTGCAGTTGACGCCGCTTGTGCCAAAGAAGCTGATTTGTTTGCGACGATCTTGAACCGGATCTCCGGCTTCAGATTGCAATCCTACAAGATGCGGAACTGGGAGCAACCATTGACAGAGTTGCTTGAGCAGAACCGAATTTCAGAAGCGAGCTTACAAGCGATGATCGAAGCACTCGATCAGCACCGCGACCTCTTTCACGCCTATTATGCCCGCAAGATTGTCCAGGCAGAGCGGGTGACGGGAGAATGGCATGATTTTGAGACGAGCACGTACCCCTCTGCGCGGCATGTTCCGTTTGAGACGGCACAGGCAATCGTAAGCAAACAATTCAAACAGTTGAATCCACAGCTCGGTGCTTTTGCTGAAAACGTGTTTAACAAGGGATGGGTCGATGCGGAGAATCGTCCTGGAAAAGCGGAAGGCGGATTCTGCGCTGCCTTTCCGATTGCAAAAGAGAGCCGGATTTTTATGACGTACCGTGACAGTTATCCAGACGTCGCGACACTTGCCCATGAATTTGGTCATGCCTATCATAATTATGTACTGCAAGACGCACCGTATTTAAACCAAGTCAAAGGAACGAGCATTGCGGAGACGGCTTCAACGTTCATGGAGAATCTCGTCCTCGATGCTGCCATCAAAGAGACGACGGAGCGGGAGGAAGTACTTGCTCTTCTAGAAGTCAAGATTCGAGAGGGGCTAAAATATGCCAGCATCGTTCCCGGAATGTTCCGGTTCGAGCAACGTTTTTATGCGGAACGTCAGCAAGGGACGGTCAGTGCCGAACGGTTAAGTGAACTCCTGCAAGAGGAAGAACGGTTAGCCTATGGTCCGGTATTGCCTGAACCGGCGCGCTATAAATGGATGTACATCAGTCACTTGTTCAATCCGAATCTTGCGTTCTACAACATTCCCTACACGATCGGTTATTTGCTCAGCAATAGTCTGTATCAGACGGTTCAAGCGGATCCGAGTCAATTTTCGGCAGTCTTTGAAGCGGTCATGCATGATTCCGGTCAAGCGACGATCGATGAGATCGTTAAACGTCATCTCGATGCTGATCCGACATCTGTCGCGTTTTGGGTCGAAGCTCAGCAACCGCTCGTCCAGGCGATTAAGCAGTATCTGACGTTAACGGAGTCCTCTCTCTCCGTCGATTGAAGACGAATCGAAACGGGAACAGAAATGTAGGGAGGGATGCGGATGTATGAACAGGAGAAACAATTAGTCGCTGAGGCAGCACTAACTTACGTGAAAGATGGGATGATAGTAGGTCTTGGGACGGGTTCGACGACGGAACGGTTCATCGAGGCGCTTGGTCCACTTGTGCAGGCGGGACTACAGATTCAAGGCGTGGCAACGTCGCTTGCGACGGTCCGACTCGCGGAACAGTTACACATTCCGTTGATCGACTTGGAAGAGGGAATGGAAATCGATGTGACGATCGATGGGATCGATCAGATTGACGGACACTTCCAAACAATCAAAGGTGGTGGCGGTGCACTATTTCGCGAGAAAATTGTCGCACTGATGAGTCGGGAATTGCTCTATCTGACCGATTCTTCGAAGTTCGTTCATCATTTAAGCGGACCGTTACCGGTCGAACTGGATCCGTTTGCGTTACCGTATGTGCGGCAACGGTTGCGTGATAAGCATGTCTTAGCAACGCTACGCGTGAAAGACGATCGTCCCTTCGTTACAGATGGAGGTCACGTGATTCTTGACGTCGATGTATCAGCCATCTCGGACGTCCGAGTATTCGCAAAAGAAGTGAAGAGCTGGTCAGGGGTGCTTGAGACCGGTTACTTCGAGCGACAGCCCGATCATGTGCTGACGGTCGAAGAGGGCAGGGTCAAACGTATCGCGCATCCACGACTGCGTGATGGTGGTGGGTTGGTTTAAGGAAAGAAAGAAGGAAACCGTATGGGGTTGAAAAAACGATATTTATTCGGAGCGGGTGTCATTGCAGGTGCGAGTCTACTGTTGTTCAGGAAGCGGGAACAGAGCACACAGACCGATGCGTTACGAGACTATTTGGCGCATCTCGATCAGGATCCGAGTCCCGATGCTGGGAAAGACCCGGATGAGGTCGGATTGACGAAACTGGATTCGATTTATCGAGCCGAGTGGCAAGCGAATGGGTTCCCACGTTCGCGGACGGAGCTAGAGGAGCTTGAAAAATAAAAGAACATGAAAACAGCCTTGAATTCAATGAATCAAGGCTGTTTGACTTAGAGGTAACCGACGAGAGAAAAAGCTTATCGTTCCACGAGGAATGTTTTAGAAGTGTCTTACTTCTTTACTTAATCGATACAAATAGATACCAAGCAAATCGTGGATATCTATTTTTTCTGTATTTATTTGCTTATCTTCAATGATCACGTAATCTGTGGACGAGTTTTAGGAGACTCTTACAAAAAAACTGAGCATATTCGGTACATAAAAACTTCTAAAATTAACTTTCGGCGAATTACGTCTCGCCTTGATAGGATGAATAGAAAGATACTTCTATAAAGAAACGTATATTTTAATTACTTAAAAGTTAATAATTTCTAAATGAGGGTGAATCAAGAAAGGGGATGATACAATCAAGAAAATAGGAAGGAGAGATATGATGAAGAGATGGATTACGTTGTGGGCTGTTAGCATCCCCGTTTTCTTGATTTCATACATCGGTTCGTTTTTCATGACAAGCAAGATTAGCATTTTGCCTCAAGAAGAATGTAAGCCGCGTTTTATTTTTACACCTCAAGATGTATCCTATTGTAGCGACATTTATCCTATAGACATCTTTCTCATCAGTTTGAAGACACAACCTCTCGCTTATGTATGCGTCGCTTCAGGACTCTACATAGTTGGGTTCATGGGTTACTTCATTTATCAAAAAGTGAAGAAAAAGAATTGAATACTCAAGCGATGGCTTCATATAGAAGTGAGGAAGAAACGGAATGAACGAGACCGTTCACGGTGTTTCTACTATTTTCTCTCCGATGTTCGGATTGTTCTATTCGATTTGTCATAACAATGATATTTGGAGTCGATTTCCTTTTGGTTCACTTGTGATAATTAGGTATTATCACAAGTGAGTTTTTAAATAGTAGTTATCATCTTCTTTGTAGTTCATAGTCCCTTCAGTCTTAGTCATCAAATCTATCCACACCAAATTGAACGTAATAAATTGGAATTACAAAAAGACATTTTTCGAAATAGTGCGTAACACTACAAACAAAGAACTTTAATTAAAGAATCGACAAGAATCAGGTTTTGACTAGAGAAAAGCTCGTAACTCAAAAAATAAAAAGAGACGAATAACACGAATTTAAAGATAATACGACAGATTCGGAGAGTATTTGTCGAGAAGCAAAGGAAAAGTAATTTGGATATTTATGCTATACATCATATGATCATTTTGGCTTCGTTCTTGAAGTAATCGTAATAGCAGCGATACCTTATTACGAAGTGGAGTTTTAATTTAAACAGCCCTGGATCCTAATGATCCAGGGCTGTTTTCATGTGTTTTAATATGTAAGCGATCCTGCAATGATCAAACCGATCGAAATCGATAAGAAAAGGAGCAGCAAGCCGACTGCTTCGTTGTTCGCATCAATCTCTTTGGTCATGCTCAAACGTGGAATCAATAAATCCGCGAGATAGAACAAGACGATTTGTAAGACGATCGCGAGTGCACCCCATAACACCATATCGAGAATGCTGACGGAGTTCGAAATACTCGAATAGAGAACGATGGCAAGACCAAGAATACGTCCACCGAAGGCATAAACGGCCGCTTTCTTACCATTACGGATTAATTCCAGTTCCTTTGATTTCGTCGTCACCTCGAACAGGACGACACCGATGGCAAGTAGTACGGTCGCGACACCGATATACGAGAGCGTTGAAAGGAATAGATCACTGAATGTCATGTTGGTACCTCCATCATGATTTTTTATTTTTTTTGCGTTGTTCGTATGCGACATACAATTCAAGCAGTGCTCCGACGAGAATGCCTGCTGATACATACAAATAGAAGTTGTCACCAATGAATCCGAACACGAGTCCTAAGAGAAGACCGATTAGGATATAAGGACCTTTTGTTAACTTCATATCAATCACCTGCCTCTACTTTAAAGGTAGCGGATTTCAGAGGTGACGTCCATCGTTATTCTTGGAAGCTGACGGCAGAATCTGCATTAGGAGAAAACAGGACGACTTGATTCCGTCCTTGTTGTTTTGCTTGATAAAGCGCAGCATCCGCATCCGGTAAGAGATGGTCGATTTGAGGTGACGTCTCATCAAAAGCGGCTAAACCAAATGATGCTGTAAGTGGCAGATCGGTCGTCGTCAATCGAAATGGGCTGCAGGCGATACGTTCACGTAATTGCTCTGCTAAAGGAATCACTTCAGAGAGCGGAACGCCTTCAAACAAGACGGAGAACTCTTCACCGCCGTTACGAGATAAATACCCGCTCTCTGCGACGCCATCACGCAGTCGGCTGGCAAACTGACGTAGCACTTCGTCACCCGCTTCATGTCCATACGTATCGTTGATCTGTTTAAAATGATCAATATCGATCGTCAATAACACGATGGACTGTTTGTTCAAGATCAATCGTTGTTTGAGATCCGTGAAGTATTCGTTAAAAGCACGTGAATTATTCAATCCCGTCAAAAAGTCGAGTTGTGCTTTCTGCCGAAGCACCCGTAACGACTGTTTCGTCAGGCGGATATCACGAATGATCAAAAGGGCGAGCCAACTGCTAACGAAAGAAGCGGGAATGACGACCGACATGACCTCGAGTAAGAGGATTTGTTTCGGTAAGACGATCCATAAGACAAGGGCGTGCAAAGCCGTCGCATAGAGCGTCACGAGTGTAAAGGTCCGTTTTGCGTAAGGAGGCATTTCACGAACAATCAGACTCGTTCCGAGGGCGACAGCGACGATGAAACCAAATGCAGTGAATGCAGCCAAGTTCGTTCCCAGACTAAAGCGATAAACAATGATCGCGACCGTCACGATCGTTGTTGGAATAACGCCTCCAAAGTAGGCGGCGACAATGACCGGAACATGGCGCAAATCAATCATGACGCCGGGGGCTGCTTCGATTGTCATCTGCATGAGCAGTAAGGAGATAATGCTCAGGGCAAGACCATATAGTACGCGGGTGAGACGTGGAGATTCTCGCGTGATCGGAAGCGGTGATAATTTTCCAAGTAGATAAAAACCAGCCATTAATAGCGTCACGTTATGTAAGACGTCAAAATGGATGCTTTTCATGAATCGTCCATCCTTTCGAAAAAAGTACGTACTTATAGAAATATACGCCATAAACGGACTAACTCCTGTTTATCGAAAAAATAAAACCTTTCCATCAATTGTGTCTATAATGTGAAACTATGATTTCTATAAGCTGTACTTATGGTTTTAGGGAATTTGATTGACCTCCTCGACGCTGCATTGTTAAATGATGAAGAAGCGATATGAAAGCGCTTACTAAATTTGAAGGAGATCTACTTATGGAACTCGTCATCATTCTACTTGCCTTATCCTTATTGATGTTCGTTGCCTATCGTGGTTTTTCGGTCATCCTATTTGCACCAATCTGTGCCTTGTTCGCCGTCTTACTGACGAACCCGGACTGGGTGTTACCATTCTTCTCGAATATCTTCATGGAAAAGATGGTCGGCTTCATCAAAGCATACTTCCCGGTCTTCCTCCTCGGAGCGATTTTCGGAAAAGTCGTTGAGATGTCCGGTATCGCGGAATCGATCGCAAAGACAATCATTCGTATGATTGGTGCGAAGCGCGCTATCCTTGCTATCGTCTTACTCGGCGCCATTCTTACATATAGCGGCGTCAGCTTATTCGTTGTCGTATTTGCTGTCTATCCGTTCGCTGCGAACTTGTTCCGCGAAGCAAACATCCCGAAACGACTCATTCCGGGAACGATTGCCCTTGGTGCGTTCACGTTCACGATGGATGCCTTACCAGGAACACCTCAGATTCAGAACGTCATTCCGACGACGTTCTTCAAAACGGATATCTACGCTGCGCCGATCATGGGTTCAGTCGGTGGCTTGTTCATCTTAGTCGTCGGCATGTGGTATCTCGAGTCACGCAAGAAAAAAGCCCATCAAGCGGGTGAAGGGTACGCTGGATTCGAAGCGACAGCGGCAAGTACTGCACCGCAGATGGAGTTGAAGAACGAACCAGAAATGACGCTCGAGACGGATCGTCAACCAGTCTATCGCCAAGTCCTTGCCTTTGTCCCACTCGTCCTTGTTGCCGTCATGAACAAAGTCTTTACACTCTCGATTCCAAAATGGTATCCGGAAGGATTCGATTTTTCAGCAATCGGTCTAGAAGCATTCGGAAAGATCGAGACACCCGCTGTTCTTGCGATCTGGTCCGTCCAAATGGCGTTGTTGATCGGAATTCTCGCAGCGATGCTCTATGACTTCCGAAAGATCAAGACGAACTTCCAAGCTGGTCTGAACGTCAGTATCGGTGGTGCGCTCCTAGCGGTCATGAATACAGGTGCTGAGTATGGCTTCGGTGGCGTCATCGCGGCACTCCCAGGATTTAAGTCCGTCTCAAGCGGGATCTCGGAGACGTTTACGAACCCGCTCGTCAACGGAGCCGTCACGACGACGACGCTTGCCGGCGTCACCGGTTCCGCATCGGGTGGAATGGGGATTGCGTTAAGTGCGATGTCGGATAAATATACGCAAGCCATCACATCGGGTGGCGTACCACCGGAAGTCATGCACCGCGTCATCTCGATGGCGTCCGGTGGGATGGATACGTTACCGCATAACGGTGCCGTCATCACGTTGCTAGCGGTCACGGGACTGACGCACCGTCAGTCGTATAAGGACATCTTCATGATTACGATCCTTAAAACAGTGACGGTCTTCTTGATGATTGGATTGTATAGTTTGACTGGTTTGTACTAAGAGTTTAGAAGGGGGCATCATCAGATGAAACAGGGGAAAGTATACGCATCATTCGCGGAAGCGACAGCAGACATCTTTGACGGGGCGACGCTAGTCGTAGGGGGCTTCGGACTCTGCGGAATCCCGGAAAAATCCATTACGGCGTTACAAGAGAAAGGCGTCAAGGATTTGACGGTCGTCAGTAACAATTGTGGCGTCGATGATTTTGGACTTGGTCTCCTCTTGCAGACGCGACAAATCAAGAAGATGATTTCGTCGTATGTCGGGGAAAATAAGACGTTCGAGCAACAGTACCTCAGTGGCGAGATCGAAGTCGATCTCGTTCCCCAAGGTACGCTAGCGGAACGTATCCGTGCCGGTGGTGCTGGTATTCCTGGTTTCTATACACCAACAGGCGTCGGGACACCGATTGCTGAAGGAAAGGAACAAAAGGAGTTCGACGGAAAAACGTATCTGCTCGAAGAAGGAATCGTCGGCGATTTTGCAATCGTCAAGGCATGGAAAGCAGATCGACTCGGGAATCTCGTCTTCCGGAAGACGTCACGCAACTTTAACCCGATCGTCGCGACAGCCGGCAAAGTAACGATCGTTGAAGTCGAAGAACTGGTCGAAGTCGGTGAACTCGACCCGAACGAGATCCACACACCTGCTGTCTACGTCCAGCGCATCGTTGTTGGAACGGATTATGAAAAACGCATTGAACGCCGGACTGTCCGGGAAGCTTGAGGAGGAGACGGATATGAAAACGACACGAGAAATTATCATTGAACGCGCACTTCGGGAAGTCGAAGATGGGATGTACGTCAACCTCGGAATCGGAATTCCGACATTGATCGCCAATGCGATTCCGGACGATGTGCATGTCATGCTGCAATCCGAAAACGGACTGCTTGGCATCGGCCCCTATCCACTTGATCATGAAGTTGATGCGGACGAGATCAATGCCGGCAAAGAAACGGTCACGGCACAATCCGGAGCATCTTACTTCGACAGTGCCGAATCGTTCGCGATGATTCGCGGCGGGCACATCGACCTCGCAATCCTCGGCGGGATGGAAGTCGATCAGAACGGTGACCTCGCGAATTGGATGATTCCGGGCAAGATGGTCAAAGGCATGGGCGGAGCGATGGACCTCGTCAATGGAGCGAAACGCGTCGTCATCATCATGGAGCATGTCAACAAACACGGCGAATCGAAAGTCAAACAGGCGTGTACCTTGCCGTTGACAGGACGCGCCGTCGTCAATCGTCTGATCACGGACCGGGCCGTCTTTGATTTCACGCCGGACGGGATGGTCTTGATCGAGACGCTGAATGGTCAAACGGTCGAAGATGTCAAACAAGTCACGGAAGCACGATTCACGGTCAGTCCGGAACTCGAGCGCGTGACGGTAGGGGAGTGAAGCAGATGGTTCAAGGAGATATCGTACTCGTCACAGGTGCAGGAAGCGGAATTGGTCTAGAAATCTCAAAGGCTTTCGCTGCGGCAGGAGCGAAGGTCATCGTAACGGACGTCCGCGCGGAAGCAGCAGAGGAAGCTGCGGCAGCTATTCGCGGAGCTGGTCATGAAGCGGTCGGGATGACGCTCAACGTCACCGATGAAGCACAGGTCGAAGCCGTCTTGAAGCAGACGGTCGAACAGTTTGGTCGACTTGACGTCTTGATCAATAACGCGGGTCTTCAACACGTCTCACCAATTGAAGAGTTTCCGACAGAGAAGTTCGAATTGATGATCAAGATCATGTTGACGGCGCCGTTCATCGCTATCAAACATGCCTTTCCAATCATGAAGGAACAAGGTTACGGACGGATTCTCAACATGGCATCGATCAATGGATTAATAGGCTTTGCTGGGAAGGCGGCGTATAACTCGGCGAAACATGGGTTGCTTGGTCTAACGAAGGTCGCAGCCCTTGAAGGAGCGGAACACGGAATCACCGTCAACGCGATTTGCCCGGGGTACGTCGATACACCACTCGTCCGCAATCAGATGGAAGACTTAGCGAAGACCCGTCACGTCGAGCTTGAGAAGGTACTCGAGGAAGTCATCTATCCGCTCGTTCCACAAAAACGGTTGCTCGCCGTCGAGGAAATCGCGGATTATGCATTGTTCCTCGCGAGCCGCAAAGCAAAAGGCATCACGGGACAAGCGAACGTACTCGATGGAGGATATACGATTCAATAAGGAGATGGAGCAGATGAGTGAAGCAGTCGTCATCGTTAGTGCGACGCGCACGGCGATCGGGAATTTCAATGGAAGTTTGAAGGACGTCAAAGCAACGGAACTCGGTGCGACAGTCATCCGCGCAGCACTCGAAAAAGCAGGTGTCGCTGGGAATCACGTCGACGAAGTCTTTTTCGGTAACGTCCTCTCAGCAGGACTTGGTCAAAATCCAGCACGGCAAGCGGCACTCGCTGCCGGATTACCGGAGACATGTCCCGCGATGACCGTTAACAAGGTCTGCGGATCCGGTCTCTCAGCCGTCCATCTCGCGTATCAGGCGATCAAGTCGGGCGAAGCCGATGTCATCGTTGCCGGTGGGATGGAGAACATGAGCCAAGCGCCGTATGTCCTATCGGGCGCACGGTCTGGCCTGAAGATGGGGGACCAACCGCTCGTCGATACGATCATCCAGGATGGACTTGAGTGTGCGTTTAATGACTATCACATGGGAATCACGGCAGAAAATTTGGCAGACGCCTACGAACTTTCCCGCGAAGCGCAGGATCAGTTCGCTGCGACGAGTCAGCAAAAAGCGCAGACGGCATTGGCGGAAGAACGGTTCGTCTCGGAAATCACGCCAGTGTTAATTCCACAACGAAAAGGCGACCCGATCCGTTTTGATCAAGATGAGTTTCCGCGTGCCGGAACATCTGTCGAAACACTCAGTCGTTTGCGACCGGCATTCAAGAAGGACGGAACGGTCACGGCAGGCAATGCATCTGGCATCAATGACGGGGCTGCGGCACTCGTCATCATGTCCGCGTCAAAGGCACAAGAACTCGGCGTGACACCACTCGTTGAGATCGTCGCGAATGGAACGTCCGGTGTCGATCCGAGCATCATGGGAATCGGTCCCGTCCAAGCGGTCCAAAAGGCACTCGATAAAGCGAGACTGACGCTTGAGGAGATCGATGTCATCGAAGCGAACGAAGCATTCGCGGCACAATCTCTCGCGGTCGATGCGGAGCTACAGTTCCCGCATGAGAAGCTCAACCGCAACGGCGGTGCAATCGCGCTCGGTCATCCAATCGGTGCGAGCGGTGCGCGGATTCTCGTCACGCTGATCCATGAACTCGAGCGAACGGGTGAGACGCATGGTCTTGCGACGTTATGCGTCGGGGGCGGTCAAGGGGTAGCGACGATCGTCAAAAAATACGAAGGTTAACAATAAAGCATGAGACAAAGGAGATGTTTGCTCCCGTTGTCTCGTGCTTTATTGTTTTTAGCGAATCGTTAAAATGTCTTTGTAACTGCTTTTTTCAAGAATTTGCACAGATGACATCCGTGACCACTCCTTCAAGGAGACCTCGGGATGTTGTTTCACGAAGTCGGAGACAATCATATAGCCGAGTCTGTATTGGACGGACGCTGGAATATCTTTTTTATAATTTCCAAGGATCAAATCATCCGTCGTCAATCGCTCCGCATTCAGCTCCGAAATCACATGCTCTAAGGTGTGATTTAACAATGGGATGATTGATTCCGATGACTCCATTGGATAGAGCTTGTGGGCAAAAAATTCTGCCTCCCCTTCAAAGATGATATGATCAAGCACCGTCGTGCGGCTTGGTTCATTGAGAGCAATAGTATGATGGTACTCATGCGCTGTCGTATTGCGTAATGATGTTTCCGAAAAATCCTTCAAGAAGAACAGAGTCATCGAATTGTTTCCTTGAGCGACACCGCTGACACCACCATAACGTTTGGCACCATCGTGAGTATTTGGTGTCGTCGGGGAGACGAAGACGACGAGCTTCTCATCCCGTGGAAGTTGTTTCATCGAAGTCAGGAGACTGGACTTGATCTGTTTCATGATGCGCTGATGATGCTTTTTTAGATATGTATTCATCTGTCTTAAGTCTTCGATGTTCTCAGATGGATGCTCTAGAAGTGAAGAATCAAAATTAGCTTGAAGCTGTTCTTTTTTGATGATCTTATTTTTAGCTCCCAATACATATTTTTTAAATAGTTCCTCATTGTCCTTTGGATGTTTCGAAACCGCTTGAATGTAATCGTCATACGCCTTATACAAAGGAACGATGTGGATCTCTTGTTTCTCGTGCGTAAACGAAATGTCATACGTCTTTGGTTTCTCGGCAGCCGGGGAACAACTGGCAAGTAAAAGGGTGACGCTAAGAAAATAGATGGATTTAATGAGAATACCTCCTGTTTAATTATCCATATATTTACTTTCCATAAAAAATGTCATTCTCCTACTACGTCAGATGAACTTATGAATCCGGTTTCATACTTTGACGCGAAGACGTATTAGATTCTTTAAACTAAAGTGGTATCAAACTTTCTGCCGAATTTTCAGAATATTCTCCAGATAAACTCCTAGCACGAGCTCCTAAACGTATGTTATCCTTTCGAACGAAGTACTTCATCTGCTTAGGGAGCGGATGAAGTCGGAAATCATCAGTGGGGGTTTATTATGTCTAAAACTGTTCCAACATCATTTATCATCGTCATCGGCATGATGCTCTTCGCCTTGTTCTTCGGGGCAGGAAATCTCATCTTTCCGCCGATGCTCGGACAGCTCGCAGGGGAGCATGTCTGGGTTGCCAATGCCGGATTCCTTGTCACCGGTGTCGGTCTACCGTTGCTTGCGATTCTCGCATTCGCGTTTTCAGGGGAACGCGATCTACAAGCGATGGCGTCACGTGTTCATCCTGCTTTCGGAATCGGGTTCTCGGTCATCCTGTATCTTGCGATTGGACCATTCTTCGCGATTCCACGTGCCGGAACGGTCTCGTATGAGATTGGAATCAAGCCGTTCTTCAGTGAATCGACGAGCCATTTGCCGTTACTGATCTTCACGATTTTGTTTTACACGATTGCTTGTCTATTGTCCTTAAACCCAACAAAGATCGTCGATGTCGTCGGGAAGGTACTGACACCGATTAAAATCACGTTCATCGGTCTGTTGATTGTCGTTGCCGTCTTGCATCCAATCGGAAGTTTTCAGAATCCTTTGAAGACATATCAGACGAATGCCTTCTTTAACGGTTTCCAAGAAGGATATATGACACTCGATGCGCTCGGTGCCTTCGTCTTCGGTATCATCATCATCGCAGCGATCAAGGAAAAAGGTGTCACTTCGAAGCGGCAGTTGCTGCTGATTTGTACGAAAGCCTCGTTGATTGCCGCAGCCTTGCTTGCAATCACATACTCGGCGCTTGCCTTCATGGGTGCTTCGAGTGTCTCGGAAATCGGACAACTGGCGAACGGAGCAGAGATCTTGTCGGCTGTGTCGGATCATTACTTCGGTGAATACGGTGCGATTTTACTCGGTCTGATGATTACAGTCGCCTGTATGACGACAAGTGTCGGTTTGATCACGGCGTGTGCCGCGTTTTTCTCGACACTCGTACCAAAAATCTCGTACGTCAAATGGACGATTGGTCTATCAGTCTTCAGCGCACTCGTCGCGAACATCGGTCTGAATCAATTGCTTGCCGTCTCAAAACCAGTCTTGATGACGCTTTATCCACTCGCGATCTGTCTGATCTTCTTAACGTTCTTGCATCCACTCTTTAAAGGCAAACCAGCCGTTTATCAAGGGGCGCTGTGGATGACATTCGTTGTCAGCTTGTTTGATGGATTAAAGACAGCAGGGATTAACGTCTCAGCCGTCACGAAAGTGTTCGACGCGGTATTACCGTTTGCTTCCGTCAGTCTCGGATGGGTCGTTCCAGCCATCATTGGTGGGGTGATCGGGGCAATCGTTGGTAAGAAAACAGCACAGACACAATCGTCGTCGCGTGTAGCTTAAATCAAATCCTTTCACTCAGATTACACTGGGTGAAGGGATTTTTTTATTGTAACGATGAAACGTATTCTAGCAACAGTTGTTGACAAAAACAGGTAGCAAGATGCTATAGTTTTAACGAAAATGATATTCATTATCAATTAGAAAGAGTGATAGGTGATGTTCATCCAATTAAAATCATTCATAGTTGATATACGGAAAAATATTAGATAGCAAATGTTTTTTAGGAGTGAGTTGAAAATGACAGAAGCATTGAATACATTTCGAGTGAGAAAACATGCGTTACAATCAGGAGGACAATTGGCGTTACGTCCGAGTTTGATCGTCGTGATACAAGGCGCTGGCATTATCTACACGGAAAGAAAACGTCTAGAGGCGGGAGAAGCCTGTTTCGTCAAGAAATCAGGTGAACGATTCATCGTTCAGGAGGGACATTGTCTCTTGTATCAGTTAGAGGTTGAACTGACGCCATTTCCAATCTTCCGACAACCAACGAATGAACTAGTGGAGTGCTTAGAACGAATGTATAGGTGTCCAAAAACAATGACCGGTTCTCTTAGACAGCATCGCTATCTGTATCAACTGCTGGAGCAATTAAGTGAACGTCGTCAGGAGCAGACGTTTGAGGAAGTGACGTCCCAGTGGTTAGAAGAACTCGGGAAATCAAGAACAGTCAGTGACTTGGCAAGTGAGTTGAACATGTCACTGCCGACGTTTTCCCGCCAATTCAAAAAGCACTACGATCAATCACCAAAGGAACTGATTCATCAATTGCGGATGCAACGGGCGAAGGAGTGGATGATTGCACATTCAGATTGGACGATTGCTGAGATCGCAGAACGTGTATCAATCAATGATGAATTTTATTTCAGCCGTCTCTTTAAAAAACGTGAGGGACTATCACCAAGTCAGTACCGAAAACGATTGATTCCACGGGTCGGAATCTGGAGTCAAGCGTTGTTGCAAGATCACTTATTGGCACTAGGCATTCAACCTGTCATCGCACCGTCTTTTCCGACACAATATCGTTCGAATGGTGTGCCAGACTATTTAAGTGAAATCGAAGGTACACGACTATACGACGCGTCAGCAACGATTTTACCGGAATGGTTTGAGACATCAAATCTTGATCTCGTTTTACGGACACCGATACGAGGTGAATCACCACCTATGTTGACCTCTTGTCCGGTCATCGATATTTTGAAACAAACTTGCTGGAAGGATTACTTGTATGCTGTTGCTACGGCAACCGATATGCTTGAGCAAGCGACTGATATCATCAACGAAGTCGAGACGTTTGAATCAGTTGTGAAGAAACAAATCGAATTCAATCGGAATGTGACATGGGCAGTCATCTGGATCAGAGACTCAGAAATCAGACTATACGGACGAACAGGGCATACGATGTTAGATTTTCTGTTCAATGAAATCGGTCTACGAGCAGTGGAAGGACTTCCGCAAACCGTCTACATGACGATCAGCCTAGAAACATTACAGCAGTTAGATCCGGATGGTCTGTTCATACTGTGGAGTCAACCTGCAGATGTGGAACGAATTCGAGGAACGAAGGAGTGGAAAACGCTTCGTGCCGTTAGGACGGGGCGTATATTTCACCCAGACAGTGTAGATTGGGATCCGTGGGGACCACTTGGGAGGATGCATATGTTACGTCAATTGCATACATATATCAGCGATAGTAACTGTTTTGTTTGTCCATGAAGAATGAAAAGAAAATACATGTCATTCGTCATTGATAATGATTATCATTACAGATGGAGTTCACAATGAGGCAGAGAAGGCTGATAAATGAACTTAAAAAGTCGTCACTTTGTCGTACGAATGTTAGGGAGGATCGTTTGTTGGATTTATGTTAAAATCTCACGACGATATGTGATTTCTGGCATTTAATCGATTGTGAAAACGGATTGAAGAAACTTGAAAACGTTTTACTTAAAATAAGTGCGTATACGCACCATCAAAAACGGGGAGACCCGTTTTTCTATTGATATGGAATGAGAATGATTTTCAATAAGGGGAGGAACAGAGCGTGCGAACATGCGAAGAACAAATCGAGCGATTAGCGACCGAGGTGACGCTTCAATCGTTCATGAACAGCTACATCAGAGAAGTGAACTCGGGCGAATGGGTCAACGAGAGACCGTTTGATGCATCCGAGACATCCTCTTTTTATTGGATGGAACCATATCTCATTGAAATCAAACGTCGTTCCATCATCGGACGCCACGAGATTGGAATGATCCGTGAAGAGACAAAGAACGGATGGCGGGAAGTTTCAGCCATGTCTTGTATCATCACCTGTTGCATCAAGCTTCAAGATCAACATCCGGATCAAACGGACTTACTCTTTCGCGTTCTTGACAGTCACCGGACTGTGCAATTGATTTTGGAGGAACAACTGAACGCACAAGAGCAACAGACGTTCATCGATTATGAACAACGCTTGTGGTGTGGTCATTGGTTCCATCCGACCCCGAAAAGTAGAGTCGGTATGACCGAATGGCAACAAAAAGCGTATGCGCCTGAATTCCGTCAGCCGTTTCAACTTCACTATTTCACAGTACATGAGACATTGCTCGAAGAACGTTCAGGTAGCAACGAGACGATTAGTCAGCTGATGAAAAATCAACTGGGGAACTCAGTCCAAGCGACGACGCAAGAGCGAGTCATTCCAATTCATCCGCTTCAAGCCGAGTATTTGTTACGTCAGCCGACAGTCAAGCAATGGATCGAGCAAAGTATTCTCCGTTATCATGGCGCAACTGGACCACTCTATAACGCGACTTCGTCGATACGGACCGTCGAAGCACTCGACCGAAGTCATATGTTGAAGTTATCCATACCTGTCCAAGTGACGAACTCAAGACGCGTCAACAAGCGGCACGAATTAGAGGCCGGTTATTTGATGTATCGATTGTTTTGTCATCTGTCTCTTCCTGATACGTTTGACCTCATTCACGATCCTGCGTATTTAGCGATCCGGACTAAAGAAGAGTCCGGATTCGAAGTCATCCTGCGAGACCCTGCACCCCACGCGGTAAATGTTGCAGCACTCGTCCAACCGGCATTACCGAATTCGGAATCTCTCCTGCTGCGGCTCATTCGGCAGTCAGGATTAATCGAACCGGAACACGTCACTCGGTGGTGGAAACAGTACTTAGAGTTGACGTTAGGAGCGATCGTTACACTGTATGAGGAACAAGGAATCGGTCTCGAGGCACATCAACAAAATAGTCTCATCACATTCGAAGACGGATGGCCGGTTCGATATCACGTCCGGGATAATCAAGGCTATTACCTAGCAGACACGAATCGAGATTCCTTCATCCTGCTGGAACCGGAATTGAAGCATACGACGTTGTTCTACCCAGAAGAAGTCATTGCTGAGCGTTTAACGTACTACATGATTTGGAACCATCTAGCGAGTGTCATCGACCGATTGGCAGCAGACACATTATTGAACGAAGAAGTTGCTATAGCGTTACTGCACGAATGGTGTCAGGTACGAGTTGAAAATCTAGAAGGGCGAAGCAGAGCTTGGCTTTTGATGTTGTTAGAATCGCCGACACTTCCATACAAGGCGAATTTATTAACGCGTCTACAAGGACTCGATGAACTCGAAATCGAGGGAGAACGAGTTTGTTTCGTCGAGTTAGATAATCCGTTACGGGAGGGCAACTATGCGTTACGACAGCAAAACACGTATCTGCAAACAACTTCTTGAGAGTTTGTTATTCGAGCGGATTCTTCCTTTTACTGAAATGAACAACGGAACGAAGCATCGTTTTACATTCCACATAAAAGATAGTGAAGTGACAGTCGAAGGAAAACGCGGTCCGTTCGACCGAATCCGGCTCGACATCGCGACGTTACGCTTTTCGAAGTCATCTGGCGTCAACGACTGGTTTGAGCATCTCTTGAAGCATTTGTTGATCCCAGACGACTTTCAGGAAGAGTTGCGACGTACACATGATTTCGATGACTTGTCGCAGCGGCATCGTCTACCAATCCACCGAGCAGGCTTAGATTATGAAAAGTTGGAGCAGACTAACATCGAAGGGCATCCCTATCATCCTTGTTATAAATCAAGGATTGGTTTTTCGCGAGCTGATCACGAGGCATATGGACCTGAAGCGGGCAATCGCTTCCAGTTACATTGGATTGCCTTACCTTCTACGCTCGTTCAAGGGAATGGAATCCTACCTATTCCACTGATTCTTGGAGAACCGCTTCTACATATGTTTTTAGTCAAACTGGAAGAACTCAATCAAACCGACTATCAGATTCTTCCTGTCCACCCATGGCAATGGTTACGTATCAAGCAGGAGGTGGCACAAGTCGGAGGTGTCGACTTGGGAGAAGGTGGTGTCTTCGTACAAGCGACGCAGTCGATTCGAACCGTTTTTTGTCCAGGTCACCCCGAACTACCGCATATCAAATTGCCGCTAGACTTGAAGCAAACGTCAGCTGTTCGGACTTTTTCCGTACCGAATGTCGTGGGGGCTCCCGCAGTGTCGGGTTGGTTGAAAAAACAGGCAATTGGACTACCGGTGACGATTCTATCGGAGTTTGCTTCATGCGTCGGCTCGAGCGGTCCACTTGCGGGTCGGGTCGGTTGTGTCTTTCGAGAAAACGTCTTGACGTATGCTCAACCGGGCGAGCAAGTCATGCCTTTGACGGCACTTGCTCAAATCGAGGTCGACGGAAGACATTTTCTAGGTCCGTGGTTGGAACGATATGGTCATGAACGGTGGCTCCGTCGATTCTTCGTTGTCTATCTCGAACCAGTCATTCGACTCGTGACCGAGAAAGGGATCGGTGTGGAAGCTCACGCCCAAAATACGTTACTCGTCTTACAGGACGGATGGCCGGAACGGATCATTCTCCGCGATTTTCATGATAGCGTCGAATTCGTCACCGAGTTACTCGACGATCCATCGGATGTACCCAATTTTAAGATGCTACATCCTGATTTTGATGCACCGCTCAACACGTATTACGAAATGTCACACCTGCTTGCCTTACGCGAGCTGCTTTACGATACATTATTCGTCTACCATTTGACGGAACTAGCGTATCAACTGGAACAGACGGAGAACTTGAGTGAAGAGACGTTCTTTGATTGGATTCACCAGACGATCGAGGGATTGCAGATTGATCGAGACCGACTAGAACGAATCGGATGGTACGAACAAAGAGTAACAGCAGAAGCCTTGCTGGCACCACGGTTTGGTTTGACGAATCAAATCGATGTAAAAAATTCACTCGTTCAACGAGGAGAGGAAGACGATCATGCTATGGATTGAGAAAGAATGGGTGACAGAAGAAGAATTGACGATACATGAACTGGTGAAGCAATCGTTCATAACGGAAGGGAAGACCGTAGCCATCTGTACGTCAGATACCAAAGCGTGGTTAGCCCTCTGTCTTGCGATGCGACGAATGAATGGAACAATCCTTCCTATTCATCCAGAAACGCCTGTTTCCGGTGCTAAACGATTAGCGATACAAGCCGGATGTGGCTATTTGATTTATCAAGAGACCATCATTCCGCTTCCGGAAGCGGAAAAACGTGCGGGTGGATTGATTCAATTCAGTTCCGGTACGACGGGACAACCCAAAATCATTCACCGGACATGGGAGTCGATCGAGACGGAACTGAATGCCTATACGAACAGTTTTCCGCTGACGACGAAAGCGACGATCGTTGCTTGTCCGACGACGCACTCATTCGGATTACTTTGTGGAGTGTTCGCGACTTTAAGACGCGGAGCAACACCAGTCATCCTACAAGACTTCTCGCCACGTCATGTGCTAGCAATCCATCGTTTGCATCCGGACGCTATCATCTATACGGCACCGGGACTGGCGTATGCGATGAGTTTGTTCGCGGAATCAGTTCACGCAGTGATGATTTCCGGGATGACATTACCAGAAAAGTGGTTCCGTTCGATTGAACGGAAGACACATCATTTGCTTCAACAATATGGCTGTTCAGAAATCGGCTGTATCGCACTTCATCCGAATCCGCCGAGTCCGCAAGCAATCGGATTTCCACTAGAGCATCTTGAGATTGAAACTGGAACGAAGGGAAAACCAGCAGAATTAGTCGTTTCGCAACAAGGCGTACGGATTGGTACGAAGGATTTAATGTACTTTGAAGACGGGCTGCACTTTCTTAGCCGACTCGATGAGATGATCAATGTGTCTGGCTTATCCGTCTATCCCGGGGAAGTCGAAGATGTCTTGTATCAGCTTCCAACCGTCGAGGCTGTCGTCGTCTTTAAACGAATGGATGCGTTCCAAGGAGAGCGCGTCTGCGCTCAACTCGTGACGACGGCATCGGAGGAAGAACTGAAACAACATTGCAAGAAGCATCTCGCACCTCATCAACGACCGACGGAGTGGCAAATCGTTGAGCAAATCGAGCTGTCTGCGAATGGGAAAGTGAGTAGAAAACGATTGGGGGAACAAACATGTCCCGTTTAACGATTGCGCAATTCGAAGATATACTGACCGAACAGCTCGAATGGTCATCATCTGTCGCTGTCTCGACAACAGACTCTCTACGAGATGATCTAGGACTCGATTCGATGCGCTTGATTCATCTGTTGCTTCACCTTGAATTGGAACACGGGTTAGTGATTCCAGATGAGCACATGTCAGCTCTCCCCAAAATGCGAGTAGAAGAGTTAATGTCTGTTTTACAGGAGGTCATACATGATTAAAGTACACTGTCTCGTCAGTTGTGTCTGCGAGACGATCAAACAATCGGCCGCTGACCATCGTCCCTATTACTTTGGCGTATGGGATTCTTCGTTTTCCTTGTCAGCCGATTATGTCCTCTCACATCATGATGAGAAGATCAACCATCAGGAGATGCTTGATTGGTATGAACGTCTTTACGGAATCCCAGTCGAAGAATGGTACGATCACAAACAGTCAAAAGAAGAAAATATCGCTCAGCTGATTCAACAGATCGAACAGAAAAATAAGGACGAGTCAGTGATCGTCATGTTGGATTTAGCTAGTCTACCTGAGCGCGAAAATAAATTTCACCATGATGTGTTTCCCCACTACGTCATGTTAGAGGCGACAGAAGATCCGGAAATATGGCACATGCTTGATCCTGATTTTCGGTATGAAGGTGATGTTGCACGCGAGCGTATTCTGGAAGCGGTACGCCATCCTGCTGTCGCTGGTGGGTTTGCGTTTCGAAATACGGATGTTCGAATACCGAATGCGACGACGGTAAGTGCGTATTTTATGAGTTGTCTAAACGTACATCATCCATTGACTGAGGCGGTCAAACGTGTTGTGCATCACTATCGTGAACAACCTGAGGGACTACCGAATGCCTTAAAGCAGTTACCTGTCATTGCCATTCGAAAATATGCCTATGAGCATGCCTTTGCTTATTTATATGAAGCAATTGGACGCGACTTGCAGACATCTGATTTTGAAAAATGGACGGATGAGGTTGAAATATTAGTCAATCAATACTCTGTCATCCAGCATCGGGCTGTCAAATTTGCTATAACGCGTCAACCGGAAGTGTATTTAGAGATCGAACGAATGATCGAAGAACAATGGGCACGAGAGAGTGCCATTAAACGACAACTCGTCGACACGTTCCATGCATATCAACGACAGGAGGGGATTGAACATGAAACTCGCACTCTGTACGATCAGCTATCGGCATCATCTGCGTTCATTTAATGATTTGATCGATTTTGCTTCAGAAGAACACTTTGACGCCATTGATATCTGGGGCGTTCATGCTGAACATTTAAGAACGGAAGAAGTCGATCGGATGAAGTCATCCCATCTAAATGTCAGTTTGTTGAGTCATTATTTAAATTTAAACGCACCGATGTCAGAACTACTTGTGGAGACAAAACGACTCTCGCAATTAGCGACACGAATCGGAACGCAGCGTATCCGCATCTTTGCGGGTAATGAGGCGAGCCATACCTTATCCGATGCCAAATGGGATCAACTCGTTTATCGATTAAAGGGGATTTGCCGTGTCCTTGATCCTGCAGGACAGCGATTATTACTTGAATTTCATCCGAACACTGCAACAGATACTGTAGAGGCAACGGTTCGTTTATTACAAGCGATCAACCACCCGGCATGTCGGATCAACTTTGACGTCTTACACGTCATCGAATCAAAGGCAGATCCCGTCGAAGCATACTTCAGACTTGCATCGTATGTGGATCATCTTCATTTAAAAACAGTGGCGAATGTTGAACAATTTTCAGTCTTTGAACCAGCAAATGTCTATGCGGCAAGCGGATCACGGGAAGGAATGGTCCCATTATTCGAAGGCATCGTTGATTATCAACGGTTCTTTGAAGACGTATCGGCTCACCTCGATCATTTGACGGCCAGTCTCGAGTGGTTTGGTCCTGATCCTGATGAGCGATTAAGAGAAGATCGACTTCTCATCGCTCAAGCACTTGAAAAAGTACCTGTATTGTCAAGATGAATCGACTCGATGGGGTTTAAACGTCAGCAGAAAAGGCAATTCTTCTACTGTATGTCATTGATCATCGTGTCCCTTACAGAAAGGATGTTGAAACATGTCAGAACGTGTCTTCATTAGTCCCTCGAAGTATGTCCAAGGAAAGGATGTCATTGACCGGCTCGGTACATATGTGAGCCCGTTCGGTGAAAAAGCGCTCGTCATCGCGGATGATGTCGTTTGGAAAATCGTCAAGGAACGCGTCGAGCATTCGCTGTCCGGCGAAAACGTCGGTATCGAGAAGGCGGACTTCAGTGGTGAAGCCTCACGGCATGAAGTGAAACGAATCGCTGAGCAAGCAAAAGCAGCGGATGTCCGGTTCGTCATGGGAGTTGGGGGCGGAAAGACGCTCGATACGGCAAAAGCCGTCTCGGATGAGCTGAACGTCTCCGTCGTCATCGTTCCGACCCTTGCTTCAACTGACGCGCCGACGAGTGCTCTGTCTGTCATCTATTCCGACGAAGGGATTTTCGAAAGTTATCGTTTCTATAAGAAGAATCCCGATCTTGTTCTCGTCGATACGAAACTGATTGCCCAAGCGCCAGCACGGTTCTTTGCGTCCGGAATTGCCGATGCTCTCGCTACATGGGTCGAAGTCCGAAGTGTCGTCGCCTTTGGTGGACAGACGATGGCAGGAGGACGACCGACGATTGCGGCACAAGCGATTGCCAAACGTTGCGAGGAAGTCTTGTTCGAGCACGGGCGTCTGGCGTATGAATCCGTTCAGGCACAGGTCGTCACACCAGCACTCGAAGCCGTCGTCGAAGCGAATACCCTCTTAAGTGGGCTCGGCTTTGAAAGTGGGGGACTAGCAGCGGCGCATGCGATTCATAATGGCTTTACGGCACTTGACGGTGAGATTCACCACCTGACGCATGGAGAAAAGGTCGCCTTTGGTACACTCGTCCAGTTGGCGCTCGAAGAACATCCACAAGAAGAAATCGAGCGCTATATCGCGCTCTACACGGATCTTGGTTTACCGGTGACACTCGAGGACGTCAAGCTAAAAGATGCATCGCGTGAGGACATCCTCAAAGTCGGAGAGGCAGCAACTGCTGAAGGCGAGACGATCCACAGTGGATTCAACGTCACGGCGGACGAAGTCGCTGATGCGATCATCGCAGCCGATCGCTATTCAAAAGCGTATCAAGCAAAACGGAAACAATAAGAAAAAATAACCCTTGCCGAGACGGCGAGGGTTATTGTCATTTTACAGATAATCGAGTGGATTGACACTGCTACCAGCAGACGTTGCACTGTAGACGTACGATCCTTTATGGAGTTCAAAATGTAAATGTGTTCCGAAAGCGTTACCTGTCTCGCCAACTGTCCCGATCTTTTGACCTTGCGCGACGGTTTGACCGACCGAGACCGAGCGGCTATTCATATGTGCATACAGACTGATGAATGGCGATCCGTTAATCGTATGTGAAACCATGACATAGTTGCCGTACGCGCCTTTGAGCTGAGACGTAATGACTTTGCCGCTTGCTGTCGCATAGACTGGTGTACCTTTTGCCGTACCGTAATCGATCCCGTTATGGAATGTGTAACCATAAGCACCACTAGAAGGTCCATAACCTTGCGTGATCGGACCGCTCGTTGGCGTCGCGAAATTCTTTGATGTCGACGTTGACGCTTTTGAAGCGCCACTGCTATTCGTCAGTGTCAAAACAGCGTATTTCGAGACATAGTCCGCATGAACGAATCGTTTATCGCCACCGTATAAGAACTTGATCCAATCGCCTGTACGACCGAGGTAGCGGAACGTTTCGCCCTTATCAACACTTCCGACGACTGTACTGCTCGTCGAACTGCTGCTACGAACACGAAGGTTGTCGACATTGACTTTAATCTTATAGATACGTGTTACTGAATATTTTTTAACATATGTAGAAGAAACATAGACTTTTTTTGAACCGTACAGAATTTTCGTCCAGTTGCCTGTCCGTCCGAGATACTTATATGTATCACCTTTTTCAAAGCTCGTGATCGTACCGTATGATGTCGAAGGACCCGTTCGAGCACGCAAACCGTCCTCCATGACTTTCACCTTATAGAACGTCGTTGCTGCATCCGCACGTGGGATGGCAAACGAAGCAAAACTTGCCACAGCGATGGCTGTCGCTGAAACACCTTTCCAAAAACCATGCATGATTCATTCCTCCTGAATATGTAATTTGTGTGACTAAACCGTTATGTAAATTTCATAGATGAGTATAACATTTACGAAAATGTTTAAATGTTACATTCACATTTCGATATTATTTCAATAAATTATATTTAAAGACATTAATTTTGTTTGTTTTCCATTTATCCATAAATTCCTTTGACAAGATTGGATGGAATTGGATATGATGAAATGTCCATTAAAAATAAGAAAGGTACCCCGGTTGAGGTACCTTAAATGCTTATAAAAAGGCGAGTGGATTGACGCTGTTTGCTGCAGAAGTACCGCTATAGACATAGTTACCGCGATGGATTTCGAAGTGAAGATGAGCACCTGTCGAGTTTCCTGTACTGCCGACTGCACCGATCGTTGCGCCTTTCGGGATCGTTTGACCGACGAAGACAGAGCGTTTGCTTAAGTGAGCGTATACCGTTGTGTACGAAATACCGTGCACTTTATGTTTGACCATGACATGGTTTCCATATGCTCCTTGGTAAGACGATGTGACAACTTTACCTGCCGCTGCTGCACGAACGGGCGTTCCGATTGGTGCACCAAAGTCGACGCCGTTATGGAATGTGTAGCCGAAGATGCCGCTCGTTTTTCCATAACCTTGTGTTACTGGACCGCTTGTCGGACGCGAGAAGCCATTTGATGAAGTCGAGAATGAGGCTTTCTTCGCTGTATGACCAGAAACGCGATATTTTTTCACATAACCTGAGTAGACGTAACGCTTATGTCCTTTATGAAGAATTTTTGTCCAGTTTCCGCGATGCCCCAAGTATTTGAAAGTCTGTCCCGAATTGACGCCGTCGACGATCCGGTATTTAAGAGATGGGCCAGTTCGAACGCGAAGTCCGTCTGCTTTGATTTTTACTTTGTACGTAGATTTCGTAGCTGCGTCAACCTTACCTGTACCCGTAGCTGCAAAACCTGAAACAACGAGCGCGCTCATTGCAAGTGTCGTGATTGTTCTTTTCATGAATGTTCCTCCTTGATGTAAATCGAAATCTTGTCGGAAATGACATGTATATAGAATGTGTGTGGTGTAAAGTGTGGTGAATTGAAGTAGATGATGCTGTCGTCATTTGACTAACGAGAGTATAGCATTGAAAAGTCAGACGTTTGTATTTCAATTCGATTGCTTAAATATATTATAATAACAAATGTTGTAATATTGAATACATATTCAATCTCAGAATCCCTTAAAATCAAGATGAATCCGTGTTACAACGAGATGAATTTGATGACAAAACGCAATCGTGGGAAATGATGAGAAAGTATGGGAGTCTAATAAAAAGAGAGTAGGTAATGAGATGGATTTGACGTTTGCAGTAAATCAAAAAAAGCTTAACATTCGCGCAGTGGCGCTGTTGATTCAAGATGAACATCTCTTGATTCATCGGCAAGGAGAAGATGATTTTTGGTCATTACCGGGAGGACGGGTACAATTTGGTGAAAGTGGTGCCAAAGCGATTGAACGTGAATTATTAGAAGAATTAGGACAGTCAATCGAGCCACCGGTCTTCCGTTTCCTGCATGAAAATTTCTTTAATTACGCAGACCATCAGTTTCATGAACTGGGGATGTTTTATGAAGTAACATGTCGAGAACCACTACCACTTTCAACGGAAGACTTTTACGGTCCTGAAGGTGAAGAATTGACGTACCGGTTCGTTCCATTCGATAAACTGGATCAATATACATTGTATCCAAGCGAATTATCAAAAATGCTTCAAACCAATGTATTTCCACCGCTATTGACGAATGACATCTGACTTTTTCAGAAAAACGTTTATAGATGTATCGCAAGGGAATGGTTAATCAGGTAGTTCATTCCACAATGATAAGGGAGCTGATCGTTCATGAGAGAAGAGCAGTTCGAAGCGATGCATCAAGAAGCACGAGGGCAGACGCAGGAACAACAACCCGGTGTCGAGTACGCCATGAAACCGGAACCGATCTACGATGATCCGGATTATGTCGGTTCAGGAAAACTGACGGGAAAGGTTGCACTGATCACAGGTGGAGACAGTGGAATCGGTCGAGCCGTTGCTGTCGCTTATGCGAAAGAAGGGGCAAACGTCGCAATCGTATACCTAAATGAGGGAAAAGACGCAGAAAAGACGAAATCGTTGATTGAAGGCTACGGGGTCAAAGCCTTAAAAATCGCGAAAGATGTCAGTCAACCGGAAAATGCGCAAGCGATCATCGATACCGTCATTGCAGAATTCGGTCAATTGAACATTCTCGTTAACAATGCCGGAAAACAATTCCCGCAAGATGATTTCCTTGCGATCACACCAGATCAATTGAAGGAAACATTCGAGACGAATGTCTTTTCGATGTTCTATTTGATTCAGGCTGCGCTTCCACATTTGCATAAAGAAGATGCAATCATCAATACATCATCGGTGACAGCGTATCGTGGAGCACCGTCGCTGATCGACTACTCGGCGACGAAAGGCGCTATTACGACATTGACGCGCTCGCTTGCTTCAAGCTTGATCGAGAAAGGAATTCGCGTTAATGCCGTCGCACCGGGACCGATTTGGACGCCTCTCATTCCAGCGACGTTCTCGAAGGAGAAAGTCGAGTCGCATGGGGAAGACACGTTAATGAAGCGTCGGGGACAACCGTCAGAAAATGCACCGGCTTATGTCTATTTGGCTTCTCGTGATTCGAGTTACATCACGGGTCAGACGATTCATATCAACGGCGGCGATTACATCACGTCTTAAGGGGGAAAACATGATGAAGAAAAATCCGAATGAAGTGCCTGAACGTGAACCGGATCATCAACCGGACGAAGTTCCGCAAGCACCACCGAGCGAGGTACCAGATACACCACAGGAAGATCCTGTCCGTCAACCGGAACCGGATACGTTCCCGGAACCAACTGAGATTCCCGATACACCGCAGGAAGATCCAAATCCCTATTAATAAGCTGAACGTAGTCACCATCCAAGAATCGGATGGTGACTTTTTCGTGATGAAGAAGACAAACCAGCTTGACAGACAAACTGTATGATGAGTATGATACAGAAGAGAAGTGTATTAATGTTTTAATACATTGCACAGGAAAGGGAGGTCTACCGATGCAGTTCGACCAAAGAAGTCCGGTGTACCTGCAGGTCGTCCGTTGGTTCAAACAACGAATCGCGACCGAGGAATTGCAAAGCGGGCAAGAGATCCCGTCCCGCCGCGAAATCGCCGCACAGCTCGGAATCAATCCGAACACCGCACAAAAAGCATATAAAGAGATGGAGGAGCAGCAATTGATTACGACAGAACGGAATGTCCCGAGTAAGATCACACGCGATCCACAAGTCGTCCAAAAAGTACGTGCTGAGATGCTGGAAGAAGCAGTCTCTGAATTCATCAATGCCGTCAAGGCGATTCAAATTCCACTTGATGAGGTCGTCTCGAAGGTTGAGACCGTCTATCAGGAAACGGAACGGAGGAAGGTCGATGCTTGAAGTTCACGGCTTACAAAAGAAGTACGGAAAAAAACCAGTCCTTCAAGGCGTCTCGTTCTCGGTTCCGATGGATCAATTGACATGTCTGATCGGTTTGAACGGTGAGGGGAAATCGACGATCCTGAAGGCAATCGCAGGTCTTGTTCCAGTCAACGCAGGAACGGTTCTCGTCGATGGCGAGATCAACCGAAATAAGATCGCCTTCGTTCCAGATATTCAGACGATGCCCGGCTACATGACGGTCGGTGATGCGCTGACATATATGGCGGATTATTATTCCGATTGGAACCAGGAGACTGCGAATGAATTGATGCGAATTTTCCAGCTACTTTCAACAGATAAGATTACCGATTTATCAAAAGGAAACCAGGCGAAGGTCAGCTTAATTCTTGGATTTGCTCTCGATCGTCCATACTTATTACTCGACGAACCGTTCGCCGGAATTGATTTGTTTACGAAAGAACAGATTGCAGGATTATTCTCAAGCCACTTCATGGAAGGGCGCGGTATCCTGATGACGACACACGAAATTCAGGAAATCGAGCATTTGATCGACCGGGTCGTCTTCTTACAGGACGGTCGAATCATCGATGAACATGAGACAGAAGAGATGCGAGAACTGTACGGGAAGTCGGTTCAGGACCGGATGCGGGAGGTCTATCAGCGATGAAACAATACATACAATTGACGAATGAAGAGATTAAGCGGAGTTTTAAGCTTTATGTGATCGTCGTGCTTGTGATGGCGGCGATTGAGCTGGTGTCGGTCGTTGCGCAAGTGATGCTTCATGAGCAAAATATCAAGAATTTCATGGAAAATAATCGTGCAACATTATCAGAGGCACTTCAACAAATCGGAAAGCTAGATTATGCAGATACGACATCTTTTTTCGTATTTATGACTTTGATAGGAATTGTATTCGTTGTGATTTACGCATTTCAAATTTGGTATCGTGATTGGCTTGGGGAAACAAAATACATCTATCGACTATTAATGCTTCCAGGGCGAAGATATAGCATTTTCTTTTCAAAATTAACTGCTGTATTTCTGGTCATGATTAGCTTTATTGGTTTGCAATGGTGTTTTCTTAAGGCTGGATCTTATTTATTTGATTGGTCAATCCAAGCGGAGTATCAAAAAAGTTCTAATACGAATATATTCAGTAGTTCATTGGAAGAATTTTATACGACGAATTTAACTAATATGATTTTTATCATCCTTATTTCTACAATGATTGTCTGCTTAATCTTTTTGCTCGTTTTGTTGGAGCGGTCACATCGAAAAGTAAAAGGATTGATTCGAGTCGCGATTGAAACGACAATTTTTGTATCGTATGCGTTCGTCTGTATTTATTTTTTGGATCAAACACATTTATTACTAAGTTCAGAAAAAGACGCTTTATTCATCGGATTTGTCTTTGTCTACATGATTTATGCTTGTTGGAGAAGTTTGCGACTTCTGAAATGGAAAATCTCGGTCTAAGGGGGATAATATGCGGTCATATAAATATTTCATTGGTTTTATACTAATCAGTGTCGTATCACTAGCTTTTTATGTAGGATACGTCTTAAATTTAGAAAAACCTGAATTAGTAGTTGAAACAAAGAGCGGTAGCCCGAAGCAAAGCACTCTTCAAAATCTACAAATCAACTTAATCGATGTAGTGCGTCAACCAACAGACTTCTCAGTCTCGATTAAAGATGGACAAGTCTCTGAATCAAAATCATCTTATCTAAATAATATGTATCTCGACCGTGTTTATATAAATGATAAAGCACCACGGTCATTTAAACAGTTCATGCAAGAGGAAACGTATACTCTCATGCAAGATTCCGTAACTTACGGATTAAAAGGTCGAGAAGACGGTAGTTGGGAGTTGCAATACTGGGATCTTAAAACTAAAAAATTGACTACAAAACAATTGAGCACTCCCTCAGAAGTTAATAATAAAAAGTACGCCTACTCACCCTTTCAACGAACAGAAGATCTACTTTATGTGGAGCGCAATTCGATGGATGAGCAGACCCAAAGAAGCTTTATTTATGTCATTGACTTAAAAAATAATAGCGTACGTAAACAACAACTACCAATCAAATTAAAGAAGAATGAATACATTGAGTCGTTCTATAAAGGACAACTACTTTTTTCTCAAACATATTTTCCTAAGAATAACCCCGATACTGAACAGCAGCGTCTGCTTATGACAGACGGAAAAAAGACGAAACGATTAAAACAACTGGAAGGAGAAGATTTTAACACTCGAATTTTAAATGAAGGCAAATTAATCGTGACGATAAATGAAAATGATGAGACACAGTTAAGCTGGAATACGTTCGATATGGAGTCGGAAAAATATACAGTACATCAAGTTCCACTTCCTGATCGTAAAAAATTCCCGGATGGAGGTGGATTCCCGGTCTCTATTTTGGAAAATGGACGCATTTATTTTTCTTATCAGCTAAAAAATGATGATTACAGAGTATTGGTTTTCAATCCGACATCAGCAAATATTGAATATGAAGGAAACATTACGAATAAAAATCCAAAGATTAAGTTATCACTAAGTGATATGCGATTGAAGTAAGTTATAGAAATTTCATTCAATCACTTGAAACCTCCCGTTTTCTTCCAACGTATAAAGACTATACAAGGGGGGAAGTTACATGCAATTCCTGATTTTTGTCATCTTTGCAGGTGCTCTGTACTGGTTTTATTACAATTTCTTACTCGGATACCGTAAGAAAAACATCACGCTGACGTTTGACGATCGGTTTTATTCACTCGACGAACATGTCGCAGCCATCGAACAAAAGCTTGCGATGGATGGACGTTCAGCGCGTTATCTCGGTGACCGTCGCTTTGAAGTCGATGGCAAACCTTATCTGTTCCTCGAGCGGACAGTCCCAGTCGGCGGGGTTCCGACACAGCAGACGATTCTCGAGCAACAAAAAAAATAACTCTCCCGCGTTTGGGAGAGTTTTTTCGTTAGACCGGAATCCGGTCGAGGGGATGTGGTTGTTGCGACGAACGATACCAGCGGATGATCCAGTGATCAATACCGATTTGATACGCAAAGCGGCCTGCAGCAAGTAAGACGATTGAGGTTGCTAAGAACAACGGGTTTAACGCAATCGTTCCAGCAAGTAAGTAATTGAGATTCATGATGCTTCCGACGACCAGTGCAGGAACCGTCAACAGACTGAGGATCAACAAGATCCCGATGACGAGTTCTGCGAACGGAATCAAGGCGTTGATCAGCCCGACGTTCGGTAAGGCAAGTTGCTCGATCCACGTCGCGTACCACGAACTGACGAGTGCGTCTTCGCCAGTTGACTTCGCGAGTGCTCCTTCAAGAAACGACCGTGCATCAAAGCCATTAATGTACTTACCGATTCCAGCGATGAACCACTGAATTCCGAGCCAGAGTCGGATGATCGTCAATAGACCAAGACCGATGATGTGTAATGCTTTCACTTTCAGACACTCCTCTACTACAACATAGTCCCCATCATACTGAAAAATCATCAGTAAGATAGGGACTATCATCATAACGTCATCGAACCGTCATCGACCTGTTACAAAAAAGGATAAGGTAACGGTTTCATGACCGTTGATCGAGGCGATGACTGATTGCAGTTAATAAAGCAGCGACAAGCGCAACCAGTCCACCGACGAGTGCCGTGTTCATCATCGGACCGTTCGCATAGACGATGCCACCGAGTGCCGAACCAAAAGCAATCCCGACGTTACTCGCAACCGGCATCAAGGAAGCGGCGAGTCCTTTTGCTTCCGGATTGAACTTTTCGGCAAGGTCGATCAAGTAGATCTGTGTCGAAGTCGTTAGTAGAATCGACATCAACGACATCAAGGCGATGTTGAACAGACCAAGCGGAAGGGATACTGTCGTGAAGTATAACGCAGCAAGAACGACTGCTTGCACGACGAAGACGAACCGTAAGCGTCCCATCGGATTTTTACTAGCAATCTTGCCGGCAAGGATGTTACTGAAGATCGAGACGACACCGTAAGCGAGCAGGATCGGACTAATCCATGTCTTCGCGATGCCGAGTTCCGTTTGCAGGATCGGCACGAGGTACGTGTAGACGACGTAAGTTGCTCCGAAGCCGAACGACGGAATGAAGAAGGCGATCAGGATCCGTGGATTAGCGAGCAATCCAAGCTGCTCCTTGATTGAACCGGAGCCCGTCGATTGCTGGACGGGAACGATCTTCCACACAGCGAGGAACGCAATCATTCCCATGACTGTCGTCAGCCAAAACGTGGCTGCGAAGCCAGCGTGTTGACCGATGAACGTACCGATCGGAACACCAAGGACGTTCGCGAGTGTAAAACCACCGAAAATGAACGAAACGGCGACACCGCGCTTCGCGACAGGTACGCCATCGCTTGCGACGACCATTGCGAGCGAGATCAAGACACCGGTCAGGATGGCTGTCAGGATGCGGGTGGCGAGCAATACTTCGTAACTTGGAGCAAAACTACTGGCAAGGTTCAGTAAGACCCAAACGAGTAACAGACGTAGAATCAGGCGACGCCGTTCCAAGTGACCGATCAGCGACATGAAAATCGGTGTACCAATCGCAAAGGAGATGGCAAAGGCCGAGACGAGCGTACCGGCTGTTGCGATCGTGATATTAAGAGCTGAGGAGATTTCAGCGAGGATCCCGACGATGACGAATTCGCTTGTTCCGAGAACGAACGTCAGGAGCGACAACGTGGCGATCAACAGCCAATCGCGTCGACTTAAACGAGTAGTAGGTGACATGGATGATTCCTCAATTCTGGCGCTTGCGCGCGAAACTATGAGTAACAGGATAGCATGAAACGATTTCGTCGGGTATCGCAAAGCGAGAATTCGGGAAAAGAACCATTATTCGAAATAGCGTGTGAATTTCCAGGCTTGCTGTTTTTTGCGTATACTACAGAAGAAGACTACTGACAAAGGAGTGGAAACGATGCAAGCGACAGTGACATGGAACAAACAGATGGGGTTTAGTGGACAGACGGAATCAGGGCATCATCTTGCGATGGATGCAGCACCGGAGAACGGTGGCGAAAATCAAGCACCACGACCGACTGAACTGCTGCTACATGCCGTTGCCGGCTGTACTGGAATCGACATCGTCTCGATTTTAGAGAAGATGCGCTTGACGATCACTCATTTCGAAATGGATATCGAAGGGGAACGGGCAGAGGATCATCCGCGGCGTTTTACGTCGATCTCGATTCATTACCGGCTTGAAGGTGATCTCCCGGAAGATAAGGTCCGTCGCGCCATCTCGTTATCAAAAGATAAATATTGTTCGGTTTCGCAATCCTTGAACGCTGAGATTTCCGTCTATTATTCCATCAATGGTGTCCGGAGCGAGGATCCTTTGTGAAGAAAGTAGCACTGATCGGTTGCCTGTTGCTTGCAGGGTGTGCGCAGGAGACGACGGAACCAACGAAACCATCACAACCAGCAACGAAGCAACCGACGGAGGCGAAGAAATCAAAGCCTGAGCCGACAAAGGAAGAACAACAACAAGCACGATTAAAGCAGCAACTTGAAGCGATGTCGACGTCAGAAAAGATCGATCAATTGCTCTATATCGGAGTTGCCGGAACGGAACTTTCAGCAGCTGACCGGAAATTGTTGCAGACGCATGCGATCGGTGGGGTCTTACTGCTTGGTGGGAATATTACGTCAGAAGATCAACTCTTGACGTTCACGCGTGCCATTCAAGAAACGAACCAAAAACCGTATGTTTTCGTCGGGGTTGATGAAGAGGGCGGACGGGTCAGCCGGGTACCGGATCAACGATTACGTCTCCCGACGAGTCAACGGATGGCGCAAGGTGCAGATGCTGCAAAAATGGAAGATGTCGGACGTACGCTCGGTCACCTGTCACGATTTTATGGGTTCAACATGGACTTCGCACCGGTCCTTGACGTCAATAGCAATCCGAACAATCCAATCATCGGCGACCGTGCGTTAAGTGCTGATCCGAAGACCGTCGCGACTCTCGGTACGGCCCTGATGCATGGGATGCAAGAGACGGGAACGATTCCGGTCGTCAAACATTTTCCCGGTCACGGCAATACGAGTGTCGATTCCCATGTCGGTTTGCCGAGAGTGACAGCATCAAAGGAAGAACTGAAGCGGACGGAACTGTTACCGTTCCAAGAAGCGATTCAAGAGGGCGCCGAGATGGTGATGGTCGCCCATATTCTCTATCCCGCGTATGACGATCAAAATCCATCTTCGCTCTCGAAGCCGATCTTGACTGACCTCTTGCGTCAACAACTCGGATTCAAGGGTGTCATCATCACGGATGACCTTGTCATGGGGGCGATCACGAAACGATATGGTCTCGCGGAAGCGGCACGCCAGGCACTTGTCAATGGAGCTGATATGGCGATGTTTTCGGAAGCAGGTGCCTATCCGAAGGTCCACACCGAAGTGATGCAAGCCGTTAAAGACAAAACGCTGACGCCTGCGATGCTCGATGCTAAAGTGATGCGGATCTTAAAGCTGAAGCAGACCTATGCCGACAGCCAGAAGCAACAGCGACCGACGAAATCGGAGCTTGTTCAGCAAGTGGAAGCGCTCAACTAGGACTAGCGAAGTAAAGCAACTCATGCTAGACTAATGGGGCAAGCCAATTAAACACGAAAAGACACTAGGGGAGTCTCCCAGCAGACTGAGACGGAAGTATCCGGACCCTTTGAACCTGATCTAGTTCGTACTAGCGGAGGGAAGTGGCTCGAAACCTTAGATATCCTTAGCGCTTTAGCGCATTTTCGGACCACTCCCTTCAACATCGGGAGTGGTCCTTTTTCGTATGGAAAGGAAGAACATGATGCGTCTACATCTGATTTCGACGGGATCCATCAATCCACGCGATGGAGTGGAAACCTTTCAATCGCTTCAACCATATACGGATCAGCTTCATCTTCGAGAACCGAATTTGTCGGCAGCAGAATTGCTAGAACTGATTGACGCGCTCCTTGCGAAAGGGTATTCGCCTAATCAATTAACCGTTCATGACCGGGTCGACGTCGCCCATGTCGCTGGTATCGGTGTGCAGTTGACGCGACGATCCTTATGTGTCCGCGATGTTCGGCGACACTTTCCGGATCTCATCATCGGGAAATCCGTCCACTCTCTGGCAGAAGCACTTGCAGCGGAAGCGGAAGGAGCCGACCGACTGCTGTACGGTCATATTTATCCGACAGCGTCGAAACCAAACGTGCCACCGCGAGGGATCGACGCCTTGAAGCAAGTTGTCACCTTCACGACGAAACCAGTCATCGCAATCGGCGGGATCACTCCTGATCGCATTCCTGAAATCGCAGCGACCGGTGCAAGCGGAATCGCCGTCTTATCCGGTATTCTCGGTCAAGCGGATCCGCTTGCTGCCATTCAGCGTTATCAGGGGGTACGGGTATGACGGATCACATCATCATCGGCGGTGGAGTCATCGGTTTGACACTCGCCTACAGTCTTGCTTGTCAGAATGAATCCGTCGTCATACTTGAACGCAGAGCATGTGGTCAAGGGACGAGTCGGGCGGCTGCCGGGATGCTTGCGACGGACATCGAGCTGAGAGAAGAATTGCATACGCTTGCCGCGCGAAGTCGCCGTCTGTATCCGTTACTTGCGCGACGCCTCAAGCGCGAGACCGGGATCGATTGTGGCTACCGGGAACAACCATTTTTATTGAAACGAAATGGGCAAGAATACTTATTTCCATCGGTCGGTCAAATCGATCCGCGACGACTGACGACTGCATTGATGCATGCCTTACGAAATCGTGGGGTACCAATCGAAGAACAGGTGGACGTTACGCGAATCGAGGAGAGTAATGATTTCATTAGGGTTGAATCGAACACGGGAACGTGGACGGGACGAACGGTGACGGTTGCTGCCGGACGCGGGTCCCAAGCCTTGCTCGATACAGCGGGTATTTCGATAGCGACGCACGGTGTCAAAGGGGAATGTCTGGCGGTCCGTCTCGCAGGTCAGCCGTTACGCTCGATCCTGTTTGATGACGCCGTCTACCTCGTACCGAAAGCAGACGGACGGATATTGATCGGTGCGACCGAACTACCGCACGACGAGACGATCGGTGTTAGTGTCGCAGGAGTCACGTCACTGCTTCAAGCAGCAGAGCATCTCTATCCACCGATCCGTAATGCTGTCATCGAAGAAGTCTGGTCAGGCGTACGACCACAAACAGAGTCCGGCTTGCCATATATCGGAGTCGCTGATTCATCCCGGCGGATCTTTATAGGGACGGGGCATCATCGGCATGGCATATTACTCGCACCAGCGACAGCGGAAGTCTTGGCAAACACATTACGGTTGACCCTAAAGGAGGAAGTTCGATGAACATTACGATTAACGGCAACGACCACACCATTGAACAGATTGAGACGATTGAGGATATGCTCACGCAACTTGGCTTAGGGGAAAAACTCGTCATCGTCGAACAGAACCGACAGATCATCGACCGCGGAGCTTACAATCAAACGGTCGTTCGGAACAATGACACATTCGAAATCGTTCATTTCGTAGGAGGAGGATAAACATGCTACAAATTGGAGAAAAGACATTCGAATCACGGTTATTACTCGGAACGGGGAAATATACGGATGCTACGGTACAGCAGGAGGCCATCGATGCGTCCGCTTCACAAATCTTGACGTTCGCTGTCCGGCGGCTCGATCTCTTCGACAAACAACAACCGAATTTCTTGGAGTCGCTTGATTTAACAAAGTATGATTTACTACCGAACACGGCTGGTGCGAAGACAGCGGAAGAAGCGGTTCGGCTAGCAAAACTTGCGCGGGCATCCGATATGTGCGACATGGTCAAGGTCGAAGTGATTGGGTGCGACAAGACATTACTACCTGACCCAATCGAGACGTTACGGGCTTCTGAAGAGTTACTTAAAGAAGGGTTCGTCGTCTTACCGTATACATCGGACGACGTCGTCCTTGCACGACGACTCGAGGAACTCGGCTGTCATGCCATCATGCCGGCAGCGTCACCGATCGGTTCCGGGCAAGGCATCCTCAATCCGCTCCACCTAAAGTTCATCATCGAGCAGACGACGGTGCCTGTCATCGTCGACGCTGGAATCGGTTCTCCAACTGACGTCGCCTATGCAATGGAACTGGGAGCGGATGGTGTCTTATTGAACTCCGCTGTCGCCCATGCCCAGGATCCAGTCAAGATGGCGCACGCGATGCGACTAGCCGTCGAAGCAGGGCGCTTCGGCTACGAAGCGGGAAGAATCGAGAAGAAACAGTATGCAGTCGCGAGTAGTCCAACGAGTGGATTGATTCGATGACACGTTATTCACGTCAAACTCGATTTCAACCGATTGGAGAAGCAGGACAAGCACGCTTCGCAACAGCAAAGGTACTGATCATCGGGATGGGGGCACTCGGCACGGCATCGGCAGAACAACTCGTTCGCGCTGGTGTCGGCGTCGTCCGAATCGTCGACCGCGATTATGTCGAGTGGAGTAATCTACAACGGCAACAACTTTATACGGAGGACGATGCACGGCACAGCGTACCGAAGGCGATTGCTGCAAAAGCGCGGCTTGAAGCGATTAATTCGACGGTGACGATCGAAGCACATGTATTAGATGTCGACCGGGCAGCGCTGACATGGCTTCTCGATGATATCGATCTCATCATCGATGCGACGGATCATTTCGATATTCGTTTACTGATGAACGATATGGCATTGTTGCGCTCGATTCCGTGGATTTACGGCGGCTGCATCGGCAGTTACGGGATTACTTTCACTGTTCGCCCGGGAGAGACGCCATGTCTGCATTGTCTGCTCGATCAATTACCACGTGATCAGGAGACGTGTGATACGGCGGGAATCATCGGTCCAGCTGTTCAGATGGTCGCCTCTCTACAAGTGACGGAAGCGTTGAAGTGGTTAAGTGGAAAGACGGACGCGTTGCGAACACGTCTGCTTGCCTTTGACGTGTGGTCAAATACATTCCAACAAATCAACGTCCAGTCACTGAAGCAAACAGAGTGTCCCTCGTGCGGCATCGAGCCGTCTTATCCTTATTTATCGAATCAAACGGTGCGTTTCACGGCACTGTGCGGTCGCGATGCCGTTCAAATCCGTGGAGACGGACAGCGAGATCTCGAACAATTAAAACAACGCCTCCAGCCGGTTGCGTCGATTTCCGCCCATAACCCATACTTGCTGGCGTTTACGACGGATGAGCATCGAATGGTCGCCTTTCGAGATGGACGCGTTCTGATTCATGGTGAAGCGGATCCTGTTAAAGCAAAACGACTGTATCACGCCTATTTCGGATAAACGTTCATAAAACAGTAAAACTAATTTTAAAAATATATGTTTTAAATGTTTAAAAAACAGGTAAATAAGACTTCAGACATAAATCGGTCTACAGGTTTTGAACGTGAAGAGGAGTGATTCAGATGAAACAAGAATTCGATCCGATGAAGGATCAAGCACAGACGGAAGAAACACAGGCGGTTGTCCAGCAAGCCAACTGGAATCCGGACCGGTACCGGACGAACTTGAACCCATTCTATCTGTCACCTTGTAGTGTCGAACGTAGAGAAGATGTGCATCAGGATGCATCGAAGATTCTCGAAGTCGAGACGTCGTCGCCCCTCCAACAACTTTTTGAACACAATCAAGCAACGCATACATCCGAACCAACGGGCAAAAAATTTAAGACAGGCATCGTCGT
>Ga0308161_1000906_pt1 | contig 40342 bp, 46 predicted proteins | sample PhyFR2_FD_201034 | JGI IMG/M metagenome (GOLD analysis project Ga0308161, IMG submission 201034) | Phyllosphere microbial communities from UC Gill Tract Community Farm, Albany, California, United States - DLSLF.R2 | ecosystem: Host-associated > Plants > Phyllosphere > Unclassified | place: USA...
CCGCGCTTCTCGAGACGCCGCAGATCTCCGCTGTGTCCCACGGATTCCGTCACGGAGTTTCGCTGCGAACCGATGCTGAACTTGGAGCGGATCTTGATCTTCTTCGTGCATACAACCTGATCCGCACTCGTCTTGATTTCCCCGAGGGAGGATTGCTCATCGGTTCCGCCGCGCTCGCTGACGCGCTCTACGACCCCAACTTTGCTGACGACGAGGTGATCCGAGACTATCGTGAAGGTCGAATCTCGCTCTCGACCTTCGGATTCAACGCCGAAGACACTTTCTACGCCGTTGTGACTCCCGACGCCGGATCCATCGATGTCTACGACGCACCGGGTGAGGTTGTTACGCCGTACTGATCGCGCCTAACACAACGATCCCGAACAACTGATAAAAAGTTGTTCGGGATCGTTGTGTAGCCTAGCAGATTGCTACGAAAGCAGCTGCTCTACCTCGTAGGCCACCGAGAGCTCGTCGAGCTTGCCCTGGAGTTCGTGAGCCACCGTCTCGAGCTGGTCCGTAGAAAGAGGGCCGGACGGATCGCGCGAGTACTGCTTCGGGATCAGCGTCGGAACAGCCACCTCGATGTAGTAGTTTACAAGCTTCTCAGCATCAGCAAAGAACGCTTCGAATGAGACCTTATTCAGAAAGTAGTTATCGAGAGCAACTTCGGCGTTAAGAAGAATGCCTCGCGATCGAGCCGTGTTGTACTGGTATGACAATGCGGAAAGCTGCTTTGCCCGCATGAGATCAACAGCACGGAGCTTCATCGGAGTAACGAGCTCGACGTGCTTCTCCATAGCCTTGTAGAGCAAGTACTCGTCGTGCGAAAGTTCTTTGACCTCCGGTGCGCTGAGCCATTCGAAAGCTGACTTTCCGCGGCTGAATTGCTCAAAAGGATCCTGTTCGCCGTGGAGATAGTGTCGCACCGACTGGCCAGAGCGATAGTCATGTAGCGCATCGCAGGCTTCGAAAAGCTTCTTAACCGGTGAGTCTTTGAAAGGCATAAGCGAGATGATACATTGCTATAGAGCAAACCTCAACCGGAGGTTAGAAAGAGTCGAAGTTGAGGAGGCCAAATGACTGCACCAGCTAGAGTGAAGTTTCACATCACAGAAGCGGGTCCTAAGAAATGCGTGGCTGTCCTCGCCTGCCCCATCGGCTCGAGTGAAGTTCACTACGATAACTATCTAGAAGCTGTCCGTGCTTACGAGAAAGAACTCGCCGCGGTTAACAGTTCATTCGACAGCTTAAGTAAGTCTGTCCCCGGTCTTACCTACGAGGACCTTCTTGTCCCACAGGAGCAGGACATTGAGGACGGCGCTGCTCGCGTTTACGACTTCCTCTACTACGGCCACGGTGTGCTCGAGGACGACCTTAAGAACTTCCACCCCGAACTTCGCTTCGCACGTAACTTCGAACGCTTTGTCTCTGTTCCGGAGAAGGAATACCAGGAAGTGCTCGCGCTTCGTGCCGAGTACGACGGTGCTAACGAGGAGCAGTCCCGCACGCTTGACTCCGCAATCGACCGCATCGTTGCTCCTTACCGTGGAGCCGAGACGTTCCAGCGCTACCAGGAGTTCCTCAAGGAGGAGCTAAGCGAAACGCCGGAGCTTGACATCCTCGCATCGCGCTATGCTGAGCCGCTGGCTCAGGCTAAGATCTTCTCTCGTGCGCTTCGAGCTAACATCAAGATCCCGGCTCACATTTCTGCCGAGTTTGAGAAGATCTGGAACGCTGATGAGTTCACTCCGGGCTCAAAGCTCTACACCGAGCTTGAGCTTCAGAAGGTGTCGGCAAACTGGAAGAAACTCGAGGATAGCCCTAACCGTGAGATGATGGCCAACGATCTCGGCTTCCCCAACGCCCGTCAGGCGGAACGAAGCTTCAACTTTGCTCGTCGTCGTCTTCGCGAGTACTACCGCTTCCGTGGCCGTAATAATCCAGCCACTATGAAGCGCGTTGTGGAGAAGCTCGGTCTGTTCCAGAACTAGTTGTTATGAAGCCCACGCGTGTGATACCGTGGCCTCATGTCAAAGAACAACAGCCGTACGCTCGTGTCTTCCGAGTTCACCGAAGACGGTCTCATCGAGTTCAAGCTCTGGGATACCGGTTCGTTCCTCGCTCGCTGGCATGACGCTGGTCTTACGAAGTCCGGCGTTGACAAGGCCATCGTACGGATCAACGCGCTTAAGGAGAAGGAGATCGAGCTTCTTCCGAAGCTGAAAGAGCTCATCGTCACTATGGCCGATCGGTCGGATGCGCTCATCATTGACTACAACAGCGCTTTGAACTATGAGCTTCTCAAGTACGCGGTCGAGGACCGTACACACTCGCCGGCGTTCCGCTGGGCACTTCTCATGGCCGGCGTGGCTGAGGTACGAGTCGCTACGGTGGAGGAGCTGGTGAAACGAGCTGAGGCTGCCGAAGAGCGTCTTGCAAAGGCGACTGCAACCAACGGCTACCGTTACTACCTCCGGCCTGACCTTGGCTACTTCTCACAGAACAACCGTAAGAAGGCTGTTACCATCGAGGAGCTTGACGTTCGTAACGAAGAGATCGCCAAGAGCATCGAGACGCCGGTTCTCAGGCTTGCGCTTGAGCGCATCGACTCCGGCGTGGTGACCGCAAGCGTCGAGACACTGCGTAATCAGGCTCTTACCTTCAACGGCTACACCGGTACTCTCTACGGCGCCGGCATGATCCTTACGCGAGAGGAGCTCAACAGCCTTTCAGACTATCTTAAGGCCAACGGCGTCCACGATGAGTTCACTCTCAAGCCGGCTCTTCTCATCGGGTACACGTACTTCAAGCTTGGTGAGGCTCGCGCTCGTGAGCTTATTCAGTTCTTTGTGAAGAGCCAGAGAGACCCCACCGAAGAGGAACGACTGTACTATTGGCGTCGAGCTCCGATTAGCTTCGACACCATGCGAAGCGAGGCGGGGGAGCTTAGCTACCTCACTGTACTTCGTGTTCTGATGGAGCTTCAGGATGATTTGGACACCCCGCTTGAATGGGCGATGATGCTCGGAGTCTAACAGAAGCTTGAGTGGGTAAGATAGCCGGTCTTCGAAAGGACTTTCATGCTCACCGAACTTTCTGTGCGGAATCTCGGCACCGTTGAGGATGCGAAGCTTGAGTTTCAGTCAGGCCTAACCGTCATCACCGGCGAGACCGGGGCGGGTAAGAGCCTCCTCCTCACCGGCCTACGTCTCCTCATGGGAGGTCGATCAGACTCTAAGATGGTGCGCCTTGATGCGCCGCGTGCAGACGTGAGCGGAGTCTGGAAGATCACTGACGAGAACCTAGAGGCTGCTTTAGAAGAACGCTCAGCGGCGCTCGAGGGCTCTGAGCTTTACATCAGCCGCTTTATTCAGAACGACGGAAAGTCCCGTCTATCTCTAGCCGGCTGTCCCGTACCGACATCCTCCATGAACGATCTTGCGCCACGCTTAGTGGAGATCCACGGACAGTCTGATCAGCTTAAGCTTCGCGATGCTGTAGCACAGCGCAACATCGTTGATTCGTTCGGCGGAGAGAAGCTCGCTAAGGCGCTTACTGCCTATAAGACGAAGTTCAAGCACGTACGTGAACTTCAGGCCGAGGTGAAAGATCTCGAGGAAAACGCAAACCGACGAGAGTTCGAGCTTCGCTACAATCAGGATCTATCTGCCCGTTTTGAGGCGCTCGATCCTCAGGAGAACGAGCAGGAAGAGCTCGAGGCTGAGATTCAGAAGATCGCACACCTCGAAGACATCGCCACAGGGCTCTCAGAGGCCCTAGCGCTTGTTCTCCCAGAAGAGATCGACAGCCCCCTATCGACGCTTGAACAGGCTGCAGCGCTGCTTAGAAAGCTGTCTAAGTACGATGGTGAGCTCGCCACAATCGCCGGTTCGCTCGAGGATTCCATCGCTGCTGTTGAACCGGTACTCGACGAGCTCGAGACGTACTCGAGCGGTATCGATCTTGAGTCGCTGCAGAAGCTTCACGAGCTCGAGGATCGACTGCAGGAGCTCAAGGTCTTCGCTAAGCCGTTCGGAGGCGACCTCAATCGAGCTATCCAGGAGAGCCTTAAGGCTCAGGAAGTGCTCTCTTCCGCCGGAGAAGCTCTTGACCTTGACGAACTGCGTGGAGCAGTGACCTACGCTATAACCGCCGCAGAAGAAGCCGCCGAGAAACTAACCAAGCTTCGCAAGGAGTCGGCTGACAAGCTCTCGGCTGCTGTAAACGTAGAGCTGGAGGGTCTCTCTATGCGAGGCACCGGCTTCGTTATCGAGGTGAATCCGAAAAATCTAGCTGCGGACGGCGCAGACGAGGTGGCGTTCATGGTGGAGACTCAGGGAAAGAACCGTCGCCCGATCACTAAGGCCGCCTCCGGTGGTGAGCTCTCGCGCATCATGCTGTCACTCGAGGTGGTCACCGCCGGCGACGATGAGCGGAAGACGTTCATCTTTGACGAAGTCGACTCCGGCATCGGAGGAACGACAGCTATCGAGATCGGTCGCCGACTGGCTCAACTCTCAAAGCTCCACCAGGTGATCGTGGTTACACACCTTCCTCAGGTAGCTGCTTTCGGTGACGCTCACTGGGTCGTAGCGAAGAAGGCTGAAGACGCCGGCGTCTCGACGGCTGTTCTGGAAGTTCGTGAGGCTGCTCGGACGAAAGAAGTTGCTCGTATGCTCTCGGGCCTCGATTCGACCGACTCCGGTCTGGCGCACGCTGATGAACTTCTGAAGACAGCTGAAGAAGCTAAAGCAAAATTCTAAACGATCGGCGATATCTATCCTATGGAATCAACTAACGAAACTCCGGTGACCTGTCCTGTTTGTGGCAGCACTCAGATTCAACTCATTGTGAGTAACGGACAAAGCTACGATGTAGCTGGTGGTCTGTTCGCCGGACTTCTTGGTACTCTTTGCTTAGGTCCGTTCGGCTTGCTCTGTGCCTTACTAGGGATCAACGACCGGGAGGTCAACGAGAAGCTTCCGAGAGGTTGCTTGAACTGTGGTAATCGCTTCTGATTCGCTTTTCGTACGAAAAGTCTACCCAAGGCTCCTAGTCCTCGGTCGGCATATGTGTCATCAGCGTGCGGAGCGATCGTTCTACTTCGGTATACGAAAGTTCCCGGTCTGTGCTCGCTGCACCGGGATGTACCTCGCCGTGCCGTTGGGCTACGTGGCCTCTGTCTTCATCACCGTCTGGTGGCTTTACGCTATCCTTGCTCTACCGCTCGTGATCGACGGTCTTGTGCAGCTGATGACCCCTTACGAATCGACCAATCGTAGAAGACTCATCACCGGTCTTCTCTTCGGCTTCGCGACCACTGGGCTCATCGGGCTAGGCATTTCTAAGCTTCTTTGAGTTGGCGGTTGCGGAACAAACCATAAAGGTGGTACAGTTACTCTCATGAACGAGACAGCTGTTTGCACGCGCTGCAAGAGAACTCGCCGGATCAAGTTCCTCGCAAAGCGCAAGAACTACTCCGGCAAGCTTGTCATGCGCTGCACCGCACGCAGCGTGTGCTCGAGCATCGCACGACGAAACCGAAAGAAGGATGCTAATGGCGCTTAAGGACACAATCCGAGCAGCCGTCACCGACGCGCTGAAAGCCAAGGACAAGGTCAAGCTCACCGCTCTGCGTGGAGCGCTGGCCGCCATCGAGAGCGCTGAGAAGGCCGGCAAGACCCCTCGTGAGCTCTCCGACAACGACGTGATCGCTGTGCTGCGTAAGCAGATCAAGCTTCGCGCCGAGCTCGCCTGGCAGTACCGCGCTCAGGGCAATCGTCAGCGTGCGCTCCTCGAGCTGGCTGAGGCCAAGCACATCAAGGCGTTCCTCCCGAAGTCGATCACTAAGGCGGAGCTTGAGGTGATCGTCTCTACGGTCTTCGCTGCCTTCGACGGCACGCCGACGAAGCGTGACCAGGGAGCGCTCATCAAGCAGGTGAATGCTCTCGTCGCCGGTCGAGCCGACGGTAAGGCTGTAGCCGGCGCTGTCGGCGTCAAGCTGAACTAAGCTCAGTTCGATAGAAAGAGGGAATGCTCGAAAGGGCTTCCCTCTTTCTTCGTAAGAGCTTCCAGGAGTTGCTATGGTACTTCACCCGAACCGGTTCCACCTCACGGAGTCCGGTCCCAAGCCCTGCAAGGCGAACGTTCGAGACTGCCCGATCGGTGGTGCTCACTTCGACACGAAGGAGAAGGCTGAAGCCGCTTTCGAGTTTAAGGCCGATCGAAAGTTCAGCCCGCTAGGAGCCCTCAAGAAGAAGGTGGATCCGTTTACTAAGCACATCGCCACGGCTGACAAGCGTATCCAGGCTCTCGCCGACGAGATGAGGGCTCGCGAAGAGCGACAGAACGGCGCTACGCTCTGGCACGAAATCACGAAAGAGTTCCCACAGGAGCTTCTAGAGGAGCGTTTCAAAGAACGCTACAACAATCGACAGTCCGAGGTAAGCTTCAAGCCTCTTGTCGGCGGTAAAGCTCGTGGCGCGGTCGGCATCACCTACGGTGGCGACCACCGCACCGAAGAAGAGTACGGTATTCACCACATCGCCAAGTCACTCCGTAACGGTGACTATGGGCCGAACGATGTCCAGGTCTATAGCGAAGGTGACTTCACCTACTTCGTCGTCAAGGGTGAGCGTGCTTACGACTGGAACGATGACCTTGAGAACAATAGACTCGTCAAGGACAACGCGAAAGAGGCGAAGGAGCGCTACAAGCGCTACAGCCCTTGGGAGCTTCGCAATCTTAAGTGGGACGCACAGGCCAAGTCAGCTAAAGAGCTACGTGAAGAGCTTACCCAGTACGGGAGCGTTCCGAAGACCAAGTCCGAGATGGTGAATAAGTGGGTAGAGCTTAAGAGCAATCAGCCGTGGCGTACTCCCGCCATGGGCGAGTTCCACAACGGTCGAGCACTCGTCATCGTCACTAAGGACCCGCTTGAGTCTAAGCTCATGCACAAGCTAAAGGAGACGCACGAAGCCGGTGCACTTCGTTTCGGCGCTGCTGCTAACGGGTCATCGGTGTTCTACGACGAACGCGATCTTCCTCCGGAGCAGATCGAAAACATGATCCGAGAGGAAGAGGCTCAGAAGGCGTCTAAGGGCTACATCGCAGAAACCGAGGCGAAGCTACGACAGTCTGATGGTACGCTATTCGCCGTCTCGCCGCGAGTTGACCACACTCTCAAGGATGTACGTGACTCTGATTACTGGCTTAACTTCTCTCCAAGAGGTCACAAGCAGATCTTCGGACGTTTCAATAAAAAGCAGCTCGAGAAAATCGCCGCCGGCGACTTCTCCGACGTAAAGGACTGATACATATGGCCAAGTACCACATCAATCTAGAAGGCACTCCTGGAGTCTGCAAAGCTCGAAAGAGCTGCCCATTTGGTGACCTTGAGAAAGATCACTTCCCTTCGCCTGAGATCGCCCGGCGTTCCTACGAGCTCGAGCACGAGGCGGAGCCGCTAAAGTTCTCGGATGAGCAGAAGGCTCTTCTTGAGTCAATCGGGCCTCGCCAGCTTCCGAACCGCTCCTGGATCACACTGCGTAACGCTATGGACTACGGACAGTTCAACGAGCACGAGCTTCAGCTTGCGCTCGTCACCATCGGCGAGGAGTGGGAGAAGTACGCTCCTCGCCTTGGTGAAAAGCAGATCTACAACTGGGGTAAGGATGAACGTGAAGCTGCTCAGCACATCGGTCTCATCGCCGGCTTCGCAGCGACACTCTCTCGTCGCATGGAGAATCGCAAGGCTGCACACCGTGTGAAGCTTCAGGAGGAGTTCCCCGGCGAGCTGTAAGCTCAAAGAACGGCTACGGTGAGTAATGCTTCGGTGTTACTCACCGTAGCCGTAAGAGTAGGTTCTTGTTGTGGCGCGCCGATGAACGTGATACAGTGGACTCATCTGACCGCTACAGGAGAGACGCTTCCGTATGGAAATCAAGACACCAGAGGTTGAGAACACCACGAACTTCGACGGAGAGACCTTCGAGGGTACTCTGAACTCGGCGAAGCTCGCGTCCGTGATGCAGATCCTGATCCGCAACTACAACAGTCCCGAACTCGCGACGCTCCGTGAATGGGTGAGCAACGCTCACGACAGTCACGTGGAAGCTGGCGTGAAGACTCCCGTCAAGGTCACTCTCCCGTCACGGTTCTCGCAGAACCTCATCGTTGAGGATTTCGGCGTCGGCATGTCCTACGACCAGGTTCGTAACGTCTACGCGAGCTTCCTCAACTCCACCAAGGCCGGAGACAACTTCGGTATCGGCGGCTTCGGCATCGGTGGTAAGTCCGCGCTCGCCATCTCCGATCAGTACACCATGATCGCCGTTAAGGACGGGCTGAAGAACGTCTTCGTCTTCGAGCGCTCGAGCAAGGGTGGCCTCTCCGTCAAGGCGGTGGTCCGCGACAAGCCGACCGATGAGGGGAACGGCGTCAAGGTCACCGTCGTTGCCTCTAACGGCTGGAACTTCAACGAGCACCAGATCAACGATGTGCTCAACGGCTGGCGACCGGAGGAAGTCGAGATCGTCGGCGGTAAGTTCACTTCGGTGTTCTCCGACGCTATCGAGTTCAAGCACGGTGTGATCAAGTCCGAGATCATCGACGGCAAGACTAACTCTGGTCTCCGTTATGGGTATCGCAGCGGCTACTCGAAGATTCGTGTGCTCGTCGGCCCGGTCTCGTATCCGATGCCGGATAAGGTTCATCAGGCTCTTCGAAGCCGCGATAACTACGAGTTCGTGAAGTTCATTGACGCAACTCGAGGTGACTTCGCCATCAGGATGAACATCGGTGACGTGACGTTCCCCTCTTCTCGCGAGGTGATTGAGCCGACGACCGAGAACACTGAGGCCGTCATCAAGGCGCTCAAGAAGTTCTACGCAGAGGTTCAGGGCTACATCGATGCCAAGGTCAAGAACCTTAAGACCATCGAAGAGGCTTACGCTTTTGCCCACTCGCCGTTTATCCAGAGCGCCAGTCTCAAGGTTCTCTTCAACGGTCGAGACGTGACACAGATCAAGTACGTCGGTCAGAAGCACTACACCGCCCAGCAGGACGGCGACTCTGTACGCATCATGGACCAGACTCTCGGTGATGCTCACATGACCAGTGTCGAGAGTTCCAAGATCGATCTCATCGTCAAGGTGACTGCTGAAGAAGCTGCTCTCACGCCCGACACTCAGCGCAAGTACATCCGTGCTACTGTGAAGGATGAGCTCGATAAGTGGCTGAAGACTACTGACGCCAACGGCAGCCGCATCTATCACCACCGTAGCTTCGGTATCCTCCTCACCACCGAGGACGACGAGCTTTATCCGGTCACCTCTAAAGTGGTGACGTACTCGGAGATCAAGAAGGCTCCGGTGGCGTCCGCCGGTTCACGAGCTCGCGTCACCGATGCTGAGGCTATCAAGCGTGCTGCTAACGAAGGTGTCATCGCTTACAACGTCGAGACCAAGCGTGTCGGCCACGCCTTGCTCGGCGATCTGGTTAAGGCCGACGGTCCCACCGTGATGTTCCCGGAGGGCGGGGAGTCAACTTCGCTCGTCCAGATCTTCAATGAGCTTTTCGAGCTCAAGGGTCAGGTCTTCGCGGTGCAGAACAAGCGTGCTCTCATCACCATCAAGCGTGTCCACAAGCACGTACTGACTCCGGAAGAGTACATCAAGACTCTTACTGCTGAGCAGAAGGATGCCGTCAAGTCGCGGCTCAAGCGTCTCAAGAGGGCGGTTCGCATCGTCAACGATCTCCACACCCTTGAGCTCATCGACAAGCTGAACAAGGAGGATCGTCTTGAGGCAAACGCCAAGAAGCTCTTCCCGGCCGAGCTTACTACTCTGGCTGAGCCTCTTTGGCGCAGCATGGTTCGCTACAGCTACAACACCAAGCAGTCGCAGGCGGCCGAGGCTCTTAACCAGCTCTTTGATTTCAAAAAGCTTCGCGAGTCGCGTGGCGACGACGGAGGGCTGTTCTCTCTCCTAAACTACAACGGCATGAGCGACAAGAAGGAGGCGGCTGCTTACGTGAACTGGTCAGCCGACCGCTACATCGCCGCGAACGCCGGCGAACAGAAGTAGCAACTACGAAGACAAACCAAAGCTTGATAGAATAGCTAGATCCCACCGGAAAGGGTAAAACAGCATGGCGTCTTACATCTGGTCTCGAACCAACGGTTCGAACGGACCGAGTCTTTCGGTCATCTTCGATGACGGCGAGACGAAGAACCTCGGTTCGTCGGACATCAACTTCGGTGTCCTCACGAAGCGACTTGCCGAGGAGGCTCCTGCGGACGAGATCCGTAGCCTCTTCCAGCCGGTGAAGTCCATCGCAACGCGACTTCAGCGACTCTCCGACCGTGTCACCACCGACGGCAACAACCTCTACTTCGACGGTGACGCTCTCCACGATGCTCTGGCCGATTACATCCTCGGCCTGGTTCGCCTCGAGAACGAGGACGCGGATGCTCCCTCTTGGAAGCCGTTCGTAAACTTCCTCGAGAAGCTCGCTCAGAACCCGAACGAGGAGTCGCGCAAGAGCCTCTACACCTTCATCCAGAAGCACGGTCTCACGATCCGTCCCGACGGTGACTTCATCGCCTACAAGGGCATCCAGAACAACCTCAACTCGGTTCGTTCTGGTCCCGGTATCGTGGACAACAAGCCGATGAACGGCCACCTGCCGAACAAGCCTGGCTCGATCCTCGAGATGGCTCGTTCATCGGTGAACAGCAGCACCGGTGTTCACTGTGGCGTCGGACTCCACGTCGGTACCTACGAGTACGCTAAGGGTTGGGGCCCGACGGTCACCGCTAACGCCATCAACCCGCGTGACGTGGTGGCTGTGCCGGACGACGGCGCGTTCCACAAGATCCGCGTAGCTCGCTACGAGGTGCTTCTCGTCGTCAAGAAGGAAGAGGAGGTTGTGGCCACCGTTGGTAAGAAGTCGGCGCCGGTCTACACTCCTCCGACGACTGTGAAGCCGGCTCCGGTGCCTGCTGAGCCGAAGCTGAACGAAGAGTTCGTGCAGAAGCTCAAGAAGGCCATCAAGAAGGAGCGCAAGCTCAAGGTTACCTACGTCTCCGGCTCCGGAGTCGAGAAGACCTACGTGATCAAGCCGACCGCTGTTGAGGGAAAGCTCGTACGACTCGAGCTCCCCGACGAGGGCAATGGCCACCGCTCCTTCCGTATCGATCGCATCAAGAGCGTGAAGAAGCTGGGCTAAGCTAGCCTCACTCAACCGCCTCGGGTACTTCGGTGCTCGAGGCGGTTGTGTTTTGTCGGAATGCGTGTATAGTTAGAGCCATGACGCACTCGAAGGCTTACCTCCGCACTCGTTCCATCATCCGCTTCATCGTCGGCATGCTCATCGTCGCCGCAATCTACGTCGGCATCCACCTGGCCGCTGTCTCGATCTGGACTGCACTGCCGGTCGCGCTGGTCCTCACGGCGCTGTTCCTGGTGATCTCGTACCGCCAGAACGCTCGACGCGCGTAACGAACTACCTACCGTCACTTACGGCCCTACCTCTCGAAGGTAGGGCCGTAAGTGTTTGGCTAGCACGTTACTTAAAACGGAGCTAAGCAGCGTAGCCTTGATTCTAACAGCGTAAAGCGTCAGCCTTACACAACGACAACACTGCACTGTATAAGCTCTTAGACTGACACTAAGCCTCTTCTGTTGATCTGTTAGAAACATCGCCAAGGAGGCCGACATCATGGCGAAGTTCCACATCAACCCCACCACCGGTGAACCCGGCAAGTGCTCGGCCAAAAGCGGAGGATGCCCGTTCGCTGGAGAAGACCAGCACTTTGCGTCAGCTTCAGAGGCTCGTGACGCTTTCGAGGCGTCGAACTCCGAATCTACTCTACAGTCTGTAGGCCGTCGTGGTGCCGATGGTCGCGGAGGATCTGAAAACCTGGTAGGATCAAGCTACAGAGGCAGGGAAGGTGCTCTCATGACCCACAAGGCCACACTTACATCCCCGAAGCTCCAGACCGGAGTTCTTCATCTCGCAAAGCTTCCGCCGCTCAAGTCGCTGGATGCTCAGGGGCTTCACCAGGCTCTGCTCAACGAAGCCGGGATCGTCGGACTCAACGTAAAGAAGCTTGACGAGGCTGCGAAGCTTGCGTTTGAGCTTCACGAAGGTCAGTTCCGGCGTGCTGCTCCCGGAGAGAAGCGACCGCCGTACATCACTCACCCGCTGCGTAACGCTGTTCGTCTAGTTCGCTGGGGAGTTCGTGACACTGACCAGGTCGTGATCGGCGTCTTCCACGATACTGTTGAGGATTGCCCTGAGAAGTTCTGCGATCTCAACGGCATCTCTTACGTTGACGAGCAGGACGCTCGTACGCACCTGCTGAAGTACATCGAGGACAACTACGGCGCTCGTGTAGCTCGTGCGGTTAACAAGCTTTCGCACCCGGTGGAGTCGAAGGACGCTCGTAACGCGAAGTCGATCGAACAGAAGAACCAGGAGTACGCAGACGGCGTGGCAGAGGCTACTTTTGAGGACCTGGACGTTTTCCTCAACAAGACCTCCGACATGCACGACAACGGCGCCGGTCTTCGTCACACTGACTTTGAGTCCTCTCGTCGACAGACCGTAAAACAGGGGACAAAGTACCTCGGCACCGTGCCGGCACTTCGAGCATCTTTCGCTAGCGTTGAGATCAAGGACCCGATGCTCTACAGCTCGATCGCTGCGTCGCTCGATCTCATCGAGGCACGACTACTCTGGATCGTCAGCAAGTAGAACGCGGTATCTACAGGGATCTCAACTGAACTCCCTTCTTAAGGCTCGGTAAAATAGCTTTAGGAAGGGAGTTCAGAGTATGGCTAAACTCCGTCACATCTGTGAGGTGTGCGAAACAGAGGCTATTCTCGAGCCGGAAGAAGCTTACAACGCTGGTTGGGATTATCCACCACGTATGGGCGTCTTTGGGACTATCTCTCCTCGGACCTGCCCTAACTGTCCTATGGCCTCCACCGTCTGGTGGAAGCTTGCGATGGAGAAGGCTGATCCGTCAACGCTTACGAGTAAGCAGCGACTGGTCTGTGAACGGATTAGTCAAGAGCCAGAGAGTATCCTAGTTAAGGAGTAGGCGATGAGCCGTACGAAGAAAGCATGCCAGACAGAGGGCGAAAGCCAAGACGTTAGCTTTAGGAAGCTAAACGTCAGTGGTTATTACTCGAGTGTGGAGCTAACTATCCCCGAAGCTGAGCGAGAGTACTACGCTGAGCTTGACAAGCTCCCGTTTAAGCCGACCTATAGTTCTCATAGTCGATGGGGTTCGCCCATCAACCAGCAGCCTCGAGAGCGTGACTACTCTTACGACAAGCTTCAGCAGGTCAACCGTGCTGTACTCGATCGGCTTCGTCCAGAGCTTTCCGTGGCCGTACGAGCAGCCATGTCGAAGAGCACCTACTCATTTCCGCGTACCGAGGCCGTAAAGTTCTCGATGTTCATGCTCAACGAGTTCCTCGCTCAGGATGAGTTTGCGGTCTATAAGGACTTCCTCGACGCGAAGTGGGACGACCTCTTCGAGGATGCTCGTCAGAGCCGAATCACCATGTATCCTCACACGGATAGCGTCTACAAGCACTACGACGACGGTTCGCCGTTCGTGTTCCGTTGGAGCAACACGAAGAAGCTTCAAGCGTTCCTCGAGAACGAGACGAAAGAGAACCTGCTTCGCTACGTCAGCAAGGACGCAACTTCGGTCGACCACAAGAGCATCGGTATCTTCTTCACGAACTCTCGTCTAGATCTCGAAGGTAAGATCGAGCGTCCCATGTCTCGTCAGGAAGCCACCAATCAGCTTATGCGAGCTTTCTCGGCATCTCTTCTTGCCGGAGGCCTCCACAGCAATCTCGATCTCGTCAAGGTTTACCACGCCTTCACAGAGATTAGCGTGGAGCTTAACGCTAAAATCGCTAACGATTCCATCAACTACACCACGGCTCAGTTCCCGCCGAACGATCTTGGCCGGATCGGAACTTATCTCGAGAACAACGCGAAGGAGTTCACCTTCGCTGAGATGTTCTTTGTGATCTACGCTCTTAGCAACCCGAAGATCTTCATGCGTGCCGGCACCGTGAGTGACGTATCCAAGCTCTTCCTCACCTTCATCGAGATGGAGAACTCTCTCGAACTCATGAAGATGGTCGGCCAGCTCGGCATCGGCTACAACAAGATCCTCCCGACGGCTACGCAGTGGAAGAAGGCTCTAGCCAACGGTGACCTCGACTTCGTCTTTGAGCCGAGTACCACTGTTCTTCTTGTGGCAGCCGCTGATGATCCGTTTACCACGACCCAGACTCTGGCTACCCGTCGTGCTCTCTTCGGAAAGAGTCTACGATGACTTCGCGTAAGCTTCGCTCTAAGAAAGAAACGCAGGAGTACTGGAGAGTTGAACCTCGGGGCTGGAGGCCGTACGCCCTTGTCCAGGGCGCGGAAAAAGAAGCTCTTATCGCGCGTATTCAATCAGCAGCCAAGAACTACCGAAATCACGTTGACACCTACGCTGAATCATTAGCTCCAGTGAAGCGAGCGAATCCGTGGATGAGTAACTCGACCGCGGTTGAGGTTGTTAGTTTACTTATGGGAGCCATCGAAAACGGCGAGTCCGAGTGGTTCGCTCGCCACGCTCTCAACGGATTCCTCAACGAAACTAATTCTCAGCTCATCTTTGGTGACTGGGTGGAAGAACACAGAGAAGAACTTCTTGAGCGTTGTGAGTCTCTAGAGGTGCTTCAGACACCACACTTTGACAAGATTTTCATGCACACTAACGACTATGTGTTCTCGGATTCGCCGGTGCTTCTTCGCTCAGGTGCGTCCAAGATGGTCTACAACGCGCTAGCAGAGCTAACACTAGCTGACGTTCGTACTGTTTACGGATCACCGATCGGCCGAGAAAAGACACAGGCGAGCTCAGTAGAAACGAAGATCGAAGCTATCCTAGCTGCTCATAGAGGAGCCAAGGTTGAGCTTCCGAAGTTTAAAGAGGTGGAACGAAAGCTTCGTCGAGCGTTCGTGACTCTCTTCGTGTCCGAACCGGACTCGAACCTTGACAATCTAGAGACCGCCACGCTGTTAGTAGAGAAGGAACTTCGTAGAGTTCACAAGGCCTCGTACTCAAACCCGCTCTTAGCCACCTACGGTGACGCATCTACAGCTGAGCTTGAGACGTTCGCTGACTGGCTTCTTGCGAACGCCAGCTCTTTCCGTTTCTACCACTTCATGGTGCTTCTTCACTCTCTACGCAACCCGGCTACGCTCATTAAGCGCCCGCCGGAGGGCACCCGAAGCGTCCTAGCAATCTACTCCGAGGTCATCGCAAAGGCTGACGATCCGGTGACGACGCTTAAGAACATCGCTCAGATTGTGATCGCTGTGAAGACCGAGCGTCCGTCTTTTGAAGCCTGGATCGAAGGTGTCCAAGACGGCACTGTCGAAGGCTCGCTCGACCCGAGGCTCACAAGCGTTCTGCTCGCCGACGGTGATTCAAAGGCTCCGGTGTTCCAGGAGCTTTCTCTCATGCGTCGGTCGCTAAATCACTTCCTCAGAAGTTGACTAACGGCTGAACAAAACGTAAGATAGTCTGGTGCCTATCACCGTCAACTCTCCTGCCTGGTTTGCTCGCCGTCGCGAGCTTGAGCAGTCAACGCTTAAGCTCCTCGCCGAGCACGGGATTAACGGTTGGGTTGTGAGCTTCGACAACGCTGAAGGTCGCGCTGGACGCTGTAACTTCACCGAACAGCGTATCAGCTACTCAGTGCTGTTCATGCTCACAGCTACCCCAGAGGAGCGTCGGAACACCGTGCTCCACGAGGTCGCTCACGCGGTTACCGGCCCGAACCGTGGCCACGGCGCTGAGTGGGAGGCAAACTTCGTTGCTCTCGGTGGCAACGGAAGCGCAGTCGCCTACGCCTCCTCTGAGAGCTACACCGAAGATCGCTACAGCTGGATCGGTGTCTGCCCTACTTGTGGCGACCGCACCGGCTTCCACGAGGCGCCGGAGGATGTCTGGGGCTGCATGAAGTGCCCGAAATCGACGCCGGTGCTCGGGCGAGTCTTCGAGCTTCGTGAGAACGGTGTACTAATGACGCCGGCAGAAGTTGGTAAGAAGTATGCGACGAGCCACGCAAACCTCGTAGCAGAGCTCAAAGGATAACTCATGACGAAAAGCCCCGACGTGTTCATTCGCCCCGACGGTGGGGTGCTTCTCAACAGCGGCCAGGTACTCATCAAGACGCACGGTGTGAAGCAGTGCTCCGGTGAGTTCTGCCCGATCCACAAGCCGAGCGATCACGCTCTTCGCGGCGAACAGCTCTACTTCAACGGACGCTATATGATCCGTCGAGTCGGAGGTGAGCTCTTTCTCGATCCTGACGACTACTTCTCGCAGATGGACTCACAGGCGATCCTTCAGAACTCCGTTCTTTGTCTTTCTTGTGGAGATGTTATCCAAAGTACGCATCGCCACGACTACCAGACCTGCTCCTGCAGGGATGTTAGCGTTGACGGTGGGTACTCCTACTTGAAGCGAAGCTACGCCGGACCGGACTCGTTCCTTGAGACTTCGGTCGTGATCGATCTCGAGGCTCAGCGTAATGGCTGAACAGCCGCCGCTTTTCCCGAAGGTGATGCTCACCGGGCATCGAAAGTTCTCTCGCGATGAAACGGCCTGGCTCGAGAACGAGCTTCGCCGGACCGTAAAGCGACTCAAGGCTTTCCACGGGCTCGAAGAGATCATCAGCGGCATGGCTCTTGGAGCTGACACGCTCTGGGCTGAGCTTGCGCTTGAGCTCAACGTGCCGTTAGCCGCCTACATTCCGTTCGAAGATCAGCCGAAGGCTTGGCCTCAGTTTGCTCAGGATCACTGGAGCGAGATCCGAGCACTGGCGTCGCGTGAAGTGGTGGTGGGGCCACACTTCTCTGTTGGCTATCTCCACGCTCGTAACGACGCTATGATCCGCGACTCATCGCTGTGTGTCGCCGCCTATCGGCGTTCCGAAATCTCCGGAGGCACCGCCTCAGCGGTTAAGAAGGTCCGAAAGCTTCAGAAGCCGATGCTGATCCTTGACCCCGAGACCCGTACTGTCACTAAAGAGAACTTCAGCGGGCCCGAGGCGTCACTATTCTAAAGCCGTAGCTGACGCTCTAAGCGGGTCAAACCTTGTGTCACACAACGTGTCGTGACGATCGGTTTACCCGCTTAGAAGCAGCGCTACAGTGTTAGCGTAGGTGGTAAGCCTACATGTGCGTTGTACGTTCGATTTAGGCGGCCATTTCAGCCATTCGGTCTTCCATCGCGTGCTTTACAGCGCTGGGTCCCGAGCGAAGGCCGTTCTTAAATCCGTTGATGAGAAGAGAAACGCCGATTTCATACGGAGCATAAAGCATTGATCCATCGGCGCATACGAGCATGTAGTCGCCTACTGTCTTGTGCTTGTAAAGCACTGATTTGTATTCAGGATAAAGCTTTTTACGAGTGGCGTTTCCTAAATGCTCTTCAGCGATTTGATCGCAAGAACTTAAAAGCTTCTCATCGAAGTTGAAACGCGAATCGGTGGTGTTCATATGGTGCAACTCCTAGTAAAGCCATGTGTCTTCATCCTACCAAAAACGCGGGCTATGTTAGAAAAGTCTATCGGAGGCGTTCATGGCTAAGTATCACATCAACGAAGCAGGAGAAGCAGGAAAGTGCGCTGCTACTCAAGGTCGTTGCCCGTTCGGTGGAGAGGCTGAGCACTTTGACAGTCTAGCGGAGGCGGTGAAGCGCTCAGAGGAGAAACTTGAGCAAGATCACGGCGCTCCTGGACTGCGAAAGCCCACTCAGGGGCCGGATAGCGCTCGCGTTGCGCTTAAGAAGAACACCGCCGTGCGCGGGCACCTCAAGAAGCTCCCGAGAGTTGCTCGTCAGGCCATCACCGGAGGCTATCTCGATCTTGCACCTCACGTAGAGCTTTCAGATGAGTTTGTGAAGCGTATTGACACCTTCTCTGATGAGTCGGATCGACAGCACGAGGCCATGCTCAAGCAGCTTGAGACCATGCCGATGAAGCTTCGTCAGGATCAGAGCGCTTCGGAAGCTTTCCTCGCAGCTGCTGAGAAGCAAAAAGAGGACGGGTTCAAGAACGAGTACGTCCTGGCCGCAGCTCTCTCACGCTACGAAGGCGTAGAAGTTTTCATGCCGACAGGTAACATCCCCTCCGGAGGAAAGCCGAAGGTAGACATGGTTGTCGCTCTTGACGGTGAGAAGTACCAGCTCAGTATCAAGAAGGTCAACGGTACTCAGATCGAGACCTACACCTCTCGAGCAACAGTGGCTGAGATCACTCCTGGACCGAAGCCTACCGAACTCATTGAGAAGACGAGTAACCGCATCTTCTACTTCCGTCCGAAGTACCAGGCTTTCGCAACCAAACCGGATGAGACAGAGCGACTGCGCTTACTCAAGGATGGATCACCGAAGCTTTCCGGAGCATCTGTTCGTATTGAGTACGGCGAGCTTGGCAAGCTCCCGGCCGGGCGTCCGACTCTTCCGGAGGAATCAGCGGTCGTGGCTTTCGGAGGCGTAAGCCAGACTGAACCGATGACCATCCACAACGCTCACAAGGAAGACGTGGGACGTATCGAGAACAGCGCTGCTCGTGCACTCGTCATCGGCGACTTCAGCAAGCTTTCGAGTCTCGACGACGCTCCTACTCCTAAAGAGATTCTCGGTGGGAGTATGCCGATTTCGCGTAAGGGCATCCGTGCCCGTAACTACGGTGTGATGCTTCGTGTTTCGAGCATGGGAAACCGCACCGGCGATTGGGTAACCGACACGAGCCACGTCACTGACTTGCCGAGCCTCTCACTTCGCGCCTACACAAAGGCGCTCAAGGAAGCTACAGCTTAGTCAGGCTTTGCTCGACGGTGATCGCTAAGATGATCCGCTCAATTCCGTTCGGCTCTTCGATGAGTCTTGCAGGGATTGAGCGGAGATTCTCATTCCAGCGGTGGAACCAGCTAGCAACAAACCATCCGTCGGTTGTTGCGTCAAACTTCTGGAATGATACAATGAGCCTTGGGTGTAGAGTCCCGGCTTGAAACTGGAACGCCGGGAACACAAGCTCTCCATCCGAAAGCTTCAACGAAAGCAAGACCTTAGCATCGCTTAGCTCCTCAAGAGCTTCACGATCTAGGTCGAGCATGACCTCGACATCCGCCTGAGGTATAAAGTCGATTGACGCTTGTAGGTCCATAGAGAGATCCTACCCAGCATCGGGCAAGATCTCACCAAGGAGAAGAAGTACGTGACCAAGCTCCATTTGAACGTAGCCACCGGCGAAGTAGCAGAGCACAAGGATAGCTCGCCCGTCGACTCCTACACACTGGTTCTTACGCCTGAGGATGCTGAGACCTTCGGTTTCCTCACACAGATCGCTGGAGAGACGCTCTCCGGCTCCATCGTAAGCCGCTTGAAGGAACGTGAGGCTCAGGCTGAGCTGGTGCGCCTAGTGACGGCACAGGACTACGCCGGCCTTCGTGCCCTGGTCGAAAAGCGCGCTAACGCATCGGTTTACCGCGAGGCGCTCGCTCGACGCGCAGCGCTGAAGGTCGAGGTGGATCACCTCGCTGACGAGCTCGAGGCAGCTCGTAATCGATCCAAGCTCGTCAACAAGGCGGTGGCGAAGGAAGCACGCTTCGCGATCCGCAAGTTTTCGCTCGAGTTCCGCGAGCGTTTTGAGACCATGCGCTTCCTTTGGGCGCAGCTCAACGAGTATCGCGCGCTCACAGCACAGGCGGCTCTCACGTCTTCTCTTCTTCAGGAGCGTATCGAGCGTGCAGATGGTGTGTTCCTAGAGTTCACTGAACAGAAGCTCAACGACCTCGAGGCTCTAGGCGAGTACGAGACAAACTCTCCTGAGTGGCACGCCGCTCGGGCAAGCGGTATCGGCGGCTCCGACGTAGGCTCGATTCTGCGCGTCGAAAAGGAGTGGGCCTCTACGAATTACTCTCGTGTGGTGAACTCAAAGCTCGGACTGGACGAGCTGAACGGCGCCGCACCTGATAGCTGGGATCTTCGGTCCGGCATCGGTCGTGGCAACGCCTGGGAGGAGTACATCCGTCATACGGTAGCTCTCAAGCACCCGGAGCTTCGAGTAGCCTTCTGTAAGACCTCGTGGCACAACTCGAAGACGCCGTATCGCCACGCGAACTTCGACGGACTTTTCCTCAACGAAGCCGGCGCACCCGAAGGTATCCTTGAGATCAAGACCGGCTCTGATCCCTCCAAGTGGGGTGCTGAGTCGCTCGGCATCTTCGGTGTACCGGCTGGCTATCGCAAGCAGGTGCTCTGGTACGCTTACAACGGTGGCCTCACCTACGGCAAGCTGGTAGCGGTTCTTGACGACAACGACTACCGCGAGTATGACTTCACGCTGGACGATCCGCGCCTGCGCGCCGAAATCGAAGAGATGATTTCCGCAACGGATGCGTTCTGGGTTTCTATGCAGGAGAAGAAGGCGAAGCTTGAAGCCGGCGAAGAGATTCGAGCCCGCCGTAAGCGGGGTATGAAGCTCACCAACGACTATGACGCCATCGCAGATGTCTATGCCGGCTACGCCGGGATTACTCATGCTGAGGCGAAGGAGCAGCTCGTCACCTCCATCGAGGCGCTCAAGACTGAAAAAGGTCGAATACTCACTGAGGCTGAGTTCCAGCGTGCAGCTGTAGCGGTCTTCGCACAGCATGACCCTGCTGTTCGAAAGCGTCCGCTCATCGGTGTGGATCTTGAGACCACCACAACGTCACCGCGCACCGGTCGGATCATCGAAACGGGGATCGCTCGACTCAACGCGAACGGTGAGACAGAGGCTGTCTATAGCACTCTCCATGATGTTCCGGCTGAAGCTCTAGCCGGTGTCGGACTCGGCGAATACGACATCCACCGGATCTCTTCTGAGATGATCGTCGGTGCGCCTCGCTTCGATGACCCAAAGGTCCAGCACGATGTTCTCGAACTTCTGAAGTCCGGCACGCTTGTAGCACATAACGCCGGATTCGAGGATCGCTTCTTCACGGCGCACCTTGCGGGGTATCTCGAGGCGAAGGAAGCGGGTGCGATCACTATCCTTGATACACGCAAGCTCGCTAGCTTCCTGATGACTCGTTCGGACGATTCTTCCTTACAGTCGTTCGCCGAGGACAACGGCATCCCTTACGAGGGAGCACACGCGGCCACAGCAGACGCTGTTATGATGATGAAGGCTCTCGGAAGACTGCAGGAGTTCCTGTACAAGAACAAGACCTTCCGAACCAAGCGTATCACCGACGCAGCCCGCGTACGAGCCCAGAAAATCGCGCTCGAGGCTGACGCTAGTCGGTGATCGAAGCGATATAGAACTACAGGCTTACTGATCTGTAGGCTGAGGTCTTCTTTTGAAGAGGTAGTTCTATGAAGCTAGGTCGCACCGTCGGTGTCGGCGTTACTCTCGTCGCGGCTCTCCTTATTACCGGTTGCTCAACCGGAAGCGATGTCCCCGCTCCTTCTGATGGGAGCGGGGACCAGCCGTCTACTCAGTTCCGCGAGCCTACGAACCAGACTACGATCAACCCCGGCGCTAACGGGTACGTCGACCCAAACGACACTACGCGCCAGGACGGTTCTAAGGATGTGAAGTACATCTCTGAGAACGTATCCACCAAGGATCCAATCTCTGGAGAAGTCAACACCTCGGATCAGTCGACTCTTTTCCACGTTACCTCGTCTAAGGTTACTCCTGGCGGAGATCTAGCATCAGCAAAGGTGTTTGCGCTTAAGCTTGACAGTAACGGAGTGCTTCGTCCTACAGAGCTTGAGGCTACGGACCTTAAGAGTTACACCGTCACAGTGACCGCTGAGTACAAGTCAGGGTTTAAGGACGCCATCGCCAAATCCAAGGGCCCGGTACTCTGGCCTGTGAGCAGCACCGGCGCCACCTCATACATCGTGAGCGGTGACCCAAACAGCATCTTCACGTCAAGCGGCGGCTCGACTACCCTTACCGTGGCCACCCCTAAGGACGCACCGACTCCCATGGGAGTTCGCTTCATGCAGTTCAACGATAGTCTCGACGACACTATCTCCCCCACCGTCGATGTCTTCGCCGGTGAAGGTGTAAACGTCGGCGATAAGAAGACTCAAAACGAGGGCTGAGCTTTCAAGCTCTAGCAGGAAAGGCTTAGGCTAGCATGGACCTATCCGGTATCTTCACCGTAGGGAACGCTGCGATCGCTATCGGCGTAATCATCGCTTTAGCGGCTGGAGTTCTGATCTACACCGTGGTGATGGCTCCGAAGAAGGCTCAGAAGACAGCTCTACTCTACTCTGAGTGGGCTGAAGCGCTTCAGCTTCCTGCTCTTGGAAAGAACGCGGCTCTTAACTCGAAAGCCATCGAGAAGTTCTTCAAGCTCATCTGGCCGAAGAAGCACCCTGAGGAGCTTGATGTTCGCCAGGAAATCGACGGACTTACTCAGAAACTCGCTATGGAGTTTACTGAGGCGGCTAACTCAGAACTTCAGCCGAAGGGCTCCCCGTACGCGTTCATCTACGATGTAGACGATGCTACCTCCGGCTATCTGCGCCTTTACTCGGTTGAGAAGACAAGCACTGAGTATCAACTTTTCCGTATCAATCAGGCGTTACTCTCGCTCATCAAGGAGATCTATCCGGTCAACGAGTTCTCTCACATCGACCTTGCTGACAACGTAGATCCAGAGAATCCCTCCACTTTAGAAAGGTTCATCCTCACCGGTAGCGACTTCCCTACTGAAGACGACGCTGTAGCCGCGCACATCTTACAGAAGCTCACCGAGAACTTTGGCGGCATCTGGCTCGCTTCGGTTGTGGCTGAGGATGCCATCTTGTTCCGTCGCGAGAACGAGGATGACCTTGCAGCTGCTCTCGAAGTGCCTGAAGAGACCAATCCGTTCGAGGCTAAGCTTGAGGCAAAGCGCCAGGCTGAACGTGAACGAGAAGAGCGTGAAGCTGAAGAGGCTAGACTTCGTGAAATCGCCTGGCGCGAAGCGGAAGCTGAGCGTAAGACTAAAGAAACTGCTGCTCGCGAAGCAGCCATCGCAGCTGGTGAGGTTTCACGCTTTGCGAGCGAACCACTACAGTTCCTCGCTGCTGAGGTAGAGATTGCGGCTGACGAGGCTGAGCTCTTTACTCTCGACGATGAGCCGGAAGTGATGAAGTCAGACGGCATCGGCGCACCGATTCTGTTCTGTGTCTATAGCGACGAGATCCTCGAGGAGTCAGATCCTAAGGTTCAGCGCTTTAGTGAGCTTCTTCTTATCTCGCTTCGAAAGAATCTCGGCGGCGAATGGGTTGTAGAGGTGGCGGACAGTTCTCTTACATTCCGCAGAGAGCTCTGACCGAAACCTGTGATAGCATGGCTTCCATGCACTCCGATTTCTCGATCTTTAAAGACGCTGAATCCGATCTTGACGTTCGCCTGCCGGCCAACGGCATCAGTGTGATCCGGCTCGACGGCTCGAACTTTAGCAAGCTCACTCGTCAGTTCGAGAAGCCGTTTAGCGATGTCTTCGAGCACGCCATGAACAAAGCAGCAACGGCTGTTACTCGGGAGCTCTTCCCCAACGCTCTTGTCACCTACGTGGCGTCGGATGAGATCTCAGTTGTGGTTTCTGACCGCGTTGCTCAGCTGCCGTACGGCCGCCGCATCCAGAAGCTGGTCTCGGTGGCCGCGGCCACAGCTGCTGTGGCTTTCACGAAGGCGATCCCCGGGGTAGTCGGCACTCCGGCTTTCGACGGTCGAGTTCTCGAGCTTTCTACTCCGGCTGAGATCCGCGAGTACATCACCTGGCGTCGGCTTGATTGCCGCAAGAACGCGACTAGCATGGCGGCGGGCCACCTGCGTTCTCACAAGGAGCTCATGGGAGTGTCTACTCGCGAACGTGGTGACATCCTGATCGGTACTCCGTGGGAGACCATCGATGAGAACACGTTCAACGGCCGCTTCATCGTCAAGGGAGAGCACGGATTGGAAGCGGTGACGGCTAGCCGTGACTTCACGGAGGAGCTTTGCGCCGCGGCTGTCGCTCGCTACGACGCTGTTGTAGAACGGTTTCGCTTCTGACAGATAGTGTGATACTGTTAACCGGTACCACATCAATCACGCCTCACCTGAGGCCGACCAACGGAGAAAGTAATGGCTGAGATCAACGGAAGCGCTTCATCGAAGCCTACTCCGCGAGTGATCTTCCTCGTCGGCGTCCCGGGCTCGGGCAAGTCGACCATCACGGCCCAGCTTCTTCGTGAGTACCCGGACGCTGTGGTGGTCAACCGTGACGACCTTCGAACGGCGGTCGCCGGTGCGAAGTACCACAACGGGTCGCCGGACAAGAAGGTTGAGTCGCAGGTTACTGTTGAGGCTGACCGGATGACGGTCGATGCGCTTCGCGCCGGTAAGACCATCATCAACGACAACACCAACACGAACCCGAAGTTCCTGCACAAGGGTATCCAGCAGGCGCTGAACTACGGCGCTTCGGTGGACATCCGTACGGTTGACGTGCCTCTCGCCGAGGCCAAGCGTCGCAACGCACTTCGTGGTGCGAGCGGCGGCCGCCTGGTCCCTGACTCGGTGATCGACCGCATGGCGTACAACCTCTACTCGGCGGACGGCCACATCAAGGACGTTGTCTTCAACGACCGTGGCGTGTTCTTCGTGGACAAGTACACTCCGGGCATGCGGCGCCTTGACACGTTCAACGCGATGCTCGAGGCTGACTACCCGATCCTCGGGAAGCGTGTGGCCATCGTGGACCTGGACGGAACTCTTGCGTTCAACCACGAGCTCATCGATCGCTACATCGGAGCGCTCGGGCCGAACGACAAGAAGGACTGGAACGCTTTCTACAACGAGTCGGCTACAGCGCCGGTGAACACCTCGGTGCTTGAGCTCGTCCGCAAGCTTCGAGCCGGCGGACTCACCATCTTTGCGATCACCGGTCGCGTGGATGGGAACGCTGAGAGCACCATCGAGTTCGTTCAGCGTTCGGGGGCTCCGGTCTCGCGTCTCATCATGGCACGTGCCGGCGACTACCGAGGCGACTACGCGGTGAAGAAGGATGCTGTGGCTTCGCTTGAGGCTGACGGCTTCGTCGTGGTCCACGCCATCGATGACCGTCCCAGCTCGATCCGTGTTTGGGACGAGCGCGGCATCTCGGTTTCGCGGGTTCCGTTCCACGAGGTGGGACTTCCTCAGACGAGCTACGTTCAGTCGACTGTGGACGATATCACCGCTCAGGGCTTCTGCCTCGTCTGTGGAAGTGACCTCCCCGAAGGAGAGCTTCTCCACGACAACTGCGGAGTCTAAAATGACCAAACTGCACTACTCGCCGGCGCTAGGCACTATGGCGCGATGCACATCTCCCGAGCGGTGCCGTTTCTCTCACTGGGATCCTGAGGCTGTTAGGCCGATGGCTCCGATCGAGGTTACCGGTTACCCACGAGTTCTCAAAAACTCGTACGTGGGAATGGAGCTTCGTCCCGAGATCCTAGCGCCGGCGCTTAACCAGCTCCGAAGCGGAATGGCTTCTGAGCTCTTCGATCTCATTACGAACAAAAAGGCTGAGCGCGACGGCGAGGATCGCTATCACACAACGCTTATTGCTCCAAAAGAGTTCCGAGAGCTTCGACGCCGTAAGGACTTTGTGATCCCGCGCACCGATGCTTTTAGCTTCAGTCTCATCGGGGTTGGAACAGCTTCTAACAGCAAGTCCCAGGCCTGGTACGCGGTTGTACGTTCCGATGACGCCGGTGACTGGCGCCGTCAGCTACAGCTTCCGAAGCTCGACTTCCACGTGACCCTAGGCTTCACCGATGGAGACGTGCACAACGTCCCGAAGGACGAGACCACGCTCGTATAACTCTTATCCGCGACGACCTTAATTGGGTCGTCGCGGATAAGAGTAGGAGCTTGTTGCTTGAAGTCGTAAAGAGGTGTACCGTAGCCTCATGGACATCACTAGCGCCGGCTCCCGACACCTCGGCAAGCGTCGCATCACACTCTTCTGCGTTTCGGATAAGCATCGTTTCTGCGATGCTATCGAGTCGGCAAGCTGCTCCTGTGATTGCCACTACATCACTTCGATCTCTCCGGACAACGGTCTGGTTGGAGCGGCGTATTCGATTTACACGGCGGCTCCTTCTGTCGTGCGGGTTTCGGCCGACGCTACTGAGGAGCGAGCGAAGTTCGTAGAGCTTCTTCAGGCTTTCGAACCGCACGTTGACTTCCACGGCCTCACCGCCGAAGAGCTCTACGAGCGTCTTCTTCCCACTATCTCTCGCGCGACGGACGTGCGCAGCTATTGGTCCGCTCTCCAGACCGAAGCTGAGCTCGGCATCAAGGCTTAACGGTTACTACACAAGGAAAGCTCATGCTCTACCTCTACCATCCCTCTATGGTGTCGGCTTACCCCGGCCTGAGTGAGGACATCGAGGCTTTTGCTGAGCTCGGAGTAGCCACCGGTTCAAATCTTGCGGTGATCCCGGCTGGAAGCCTCGTGATTCCACGTTTCCGTATGCTCCCGTTCGGCAAGGAGCTTGAGCAAGAGGTGCTCACTCTCGGTTCGCGCCTCATCAACACCTACCGACAGCACCGAGCCATCGCTGATCTCTCGACCTGGATCGGCTTGCTCGACGGCCTCACTCCACCGGCCTATCGTGTGGATGAGATCCCGCGAATCCCAGACGGAGAGTACTTCGTCAAGGGAGAGACGAACTCGCTCAAGCACCGTTGGTTCGAGGCGTGCTACGCGCCGAACAAGACGGCGTTGCTCGACGTGATCCGAGCGAACTACGCTGATTCTACAGTAGGGAGCCAGGAGCTCTATATCCGTCCGTTCCAGCGCTATCGTCAGGTTGCAACAGCTGTAGACGGCCGCCCGGTGTTCAACGAGCTTCGGGTCTTCGTCTACCGTGGTCAGGTGGTGAGCCGAGGCGTCTACTGGTCGAACCACGAGGCCGCACTGGCCGTGCAGCCGCTTGACCAGCGTAAGCTCGACACAGCGCTTGCTGACGCCGTAGCTCGAACCGAGCACCTCGCCGATTTCTACGTCATCGACCTGGCTGAGTACCCCGACGGTAGCTGGGGCGTGGTGGAGCTCAACGACGGCGTGATGGCGGGCCTTTCGGCAAACGACCCTAAGCTCCTCTGGAGCAAGCTCAAGACCCTTACGGAGGTCCTATGAAGTACTCGCTATTCATTAAGGAAGAAGGGCCCGGCTGGTTCCGTCAGTACGAGTCGATCTACGCACTCTGTCTAGAGCTTAGCCGCATGGGCGGCGTGGATCTTCGTGATGGGCACCACTACAAGCTCGATCTCCTCGTTCCGTTCAAGTTCGCCGGACCGGATCTGTTTGATGTGGTGCAGCTCGAAGAGTGGTTCGAGAGCCACGTAGGAGGCCCGGGATTTAAACGACTCCCGGATCGAAGCACCGGTGACTGGTGGGACTTCGACAAGAAGGTCCAGAAAAAGTGGCGTGATGATGCTATCGAGGAGCTTTCGAGCATCGTCGGCCACGTCATCAAGCTTAAGTAAGCACCGTGTCACCGTCGTGTGATACCGTAGTAACGTAGAAGGAGAAACTCATGGATGCAAGTATTGCCTGGACCGATGTCGAAACCAACGACGTAGACGAGCGGCGCCACGGTGCGACTCTCCTGCAGCTCGCCGCCATCGTCACCGATGCGGACTTCAACGAGCTCGCTGAGATCGAGACTAAGTTCTACTTCGCACCTCGAGAGGCTCAGGCGGCTTATGAGCACGCCAACGACTTCGTTCGCGAGATGCACTCGAAGACCGGGCTTTGGGACGAGCTCAACAACGAGGCGAACCCGACTCACGAAGAGTTCGATGAGACGTTCTCCGCCTGGCTGAAGGAGCTTCAGCCGGAACCTGGCGTTCTTCGCTTCGGCGGTAACTCCATCACGCTCGACCGGAACTTCATGCGTCAGTTCCTGCCGAAGAGCTTTGCTCACCTGTCCTATCGAAGCCTGGACATGAGCAGCATCGAGGAGTTCCTGGTGAACACGGACGGCCGTAAGAAGTTCCACAAGGACTACGGCCACGAGGCGATGGATGACATCCGCGCATCGCTTGACCAGGCTCGTTACCACCGAGAACTCTCAAAGCCGCCGTTCTGATCGGTCAACAGCTCTTACTAAGAAGGCCAGGTGCAATCGCGCACCTGGCCTTCTTAGCGTTTAGCCTTACTTCTGAGTGAAGAAACTAAAGGGGCCTTTCTTCTCGCCCTCTTTATCAGCCTTTTCCTCGTGGTCAGCTTCGTCAGCCTTCTCATCATCGACCTTAGGAGCGTCAACGTCATCCGCGTTGAGATCCTCCGAGCTCACCGCCTCGTCGTCCGCTGCGAAGCTTGGGAACTTCGGCTGCTCTTCCGACGGAGCGTCAACCTCAGTGGATGACCCTCCATCGTCGTCAACCTCGGCACCGTCTAGGTCGTCGAGAAGCTCACGTAGCTTCTCCGAGCTGTCATCCTCGTGAGCATGCTGCTCAACGTCAACTGTCGGAACAGCGTCGGTTTCAGCCTTGAGCTCAGCCTCGCTTGCGAGGAGAGCTTCTACGGTGTCGTCCTCAGCGTCTTCCCGAGCCTGATCGAAGCTAGGAAGCTCGCCACGTTCATCGTCTGTAGGAGTCTCATCGATCGGAGCTTCGGTTTCGTCAGCCTCTGGGAAGTCGAGTACTACGTCCTCGCCCGGCTGGGGCTCAGCAAATGTGTCGAAGTCAGCGGCGGTGAAGCCAGCCTCGTCGTCGGCTGAGAAAGCCGAAGGTTCTTCACCCGGTTCAGAAGCAACCTTCGGTCCCTCTTCCCCTTCTTTAGCCGATTCTTCATCCTCGTGCTCAACGGCTGAAACTGGGAACGGCTCATCTGTAAAAGCCGGAGCCGCCGCAAAAGCAGGTGCGGCCGCGAGGAACGCGTTAGACTGTGAAGGAGCTTCATCAACAGAAGCCGGCTCAGCTACAGCATCCTGAGGTGTAACCTCGGATAGCAGCCCTTGGAGATAGTCGGTGAGCGAAGCGCGGTACGCACCCTCAAACTCACGAAGCCTCTCAATAGAAGCCTGAAGCCCGTCATGCTCGTTACGAGCGTTATTAACGAGACCATGAGCCTCGGCTGTTGCGTCGGACACGAGGCGATCGGCTTCAGCTCGAGCTACAGCTACGATCTGTGCGGCCTCCTCTCGTGCCGCGCTGACGTGCTGCTCGTGAAGCTGACGAGCCATTACTAGTAGGCTTGAAGCCTCCGCGGCTTCGTTGTTAGCCTGATCGCTCATTGTGAATCCTATCGTTCGGTGAACATGGCCATAGTTCCACAACTGAATATCATCCTTCTCATAGGCTAGACACGTTCTTACACATTCTTTTGCGATATTCGCTGTATCACTGAGGAGGATACAATGGCAGATCTAGAGAACGAAAGCGACATCCCCGCAAAAGACAGTGAGGTGATCGACGCTCCCACTTTGCCGGCGCCGAAGCCGCGTGCTCCGCGTAAGCCTCGCGCTCCGCGCAAGCCGCCGGTGGCTCCCGAAGGTGCCCAGGTGCTTGAGGATGGGGCTACCGTAAAGCTCCCTGCTCCAGTGGCGGAGAAAGCACCACAGCCTGTTACTCCAGCTCCGGTGGTAGAGCCCAACTATCAGGCCGTCGAGGATGAGAAGGCTAAGCCGGATCTACGAGCTCCTGCTGAAGCTCATCCGGTGAAAGAGCCGGTGGCCGATGAGGAACCGCACGACAAGGACCAGGAAAAGCTCAAGGAGTTCTTCAACGGCGCCGTTCACGACGACACGGCTGATGCTAAGGCTCAGAAGAAGGCCTATAAGCGCGTAAAGAAGGTCTACAAGCGAGCTTCAAACGAGGCGACCTATACTGAGAACGGTGTCATCGTTTCTCCCGGTTACTTCCAGGCCTGGCCCGGCCGAAGCGGCCGCTTCAACGTTTTCGCTTGGCTTGGCATTTTTGCAGCTTTTGCGTTCTTCCCGGCTGGGCTTCTCTTCTCCGGCCTCGGATGGGTGAATTCTAAGGGTGTACCTGACGATCGTTTCTCTAAGTACCTGTCGATTGTCGGCTTCGGTATTTCGGTGATCTTCGCGGTCTTCGTGCTGCTAACTCTCATCGTACGAATCTTCTCAGGCGTCCTTGGAGCGTACACCGGTCACTGGGGTTGGTGATCTAGGATAGTTAAAACTTCTAGGGCGGTGGAGCTATTCTGCCGCCCTAGAAGTTTGTGAAGAATGGGTTAAGACTCCTAGAATGTGCGTTTTATCGACCTATGTTGACATTTCATGTTAGTGTGTGTTAGAAAATGCTTATCGCCGTCGTAATCAAACTCGAGACACCATACAAACAGCTCGACGTTGAATGCGGATTGCATACATAACCCTCTCAAGGAGTTTCTCAATGACCATCTCAATTCGCTCTAAGCTCGCCGGCCGCGCACGCACGGCTGTCACCGCACTCGCCATCGCCGCAGTCGCTCTCACCGTCGTTCCGGCGACATCTGCTCAGGCAGCCACATCCGGCGCTGTCTCGATCGTGGCTACCGCTCCGGGTAGCTCGAAGGACATCGCCCGGGTCTCGGGCTCAGCGCTCACTACCACCCCTGCGGACACCACCTGGGGGAAGATGAAGGGCGGCTCGAGCAAGTCCATCGTCGTGACCATCACCAACAAGAGCAAGAAGGCTGTCACCGTCGCCCCCAACGGCCTCGGTATCCAGGTGCTCCCTGGTACCGGTTCAGCGGTTGACCGTGGCGTGGTAGTTACTCGTATGGCAAAGACGGTTCTTAAGCCGGGTAAGTCCGCTTACGCTCTGGTGGCTCTCGTTGCTCCGAAGAAGGGCACCGCTGCTAAGGGTGTTCGTACGGACGTTCGCTTCATCGTTAAGTAATTACTCGTCTTCGCCGGCGGCTGTCTTCGGATGGTCGTCGGCGAAGAGTAAGAGCATCTACGATAAGATGTAGCAAGTACACGAGGAGCTATCCATGAGCAAACCAACCACTGTTACAGACTCAGTTACTGAGCCTTACGGTGATCGCAGCCTGTGGCCTTCTCCATCTAGCCCACCGTGTTCGTCGTGGCTAGAAAAAGTTTTGAGAAACCTGTACACTCGAGGTGCGTATTGCAAACCAGTGTGATATAGTTCTCTCATACGCTCCTATAGCTCAATGGCAGAGCGGCGGATTCTAGTCCCGTGCGTTGTCAGTTCGACCCTGACTGGGAGCACCTCATATGACGCAACATCATTCACCATCAAGAAACTGGAGTACTACGGAAATGTTTTAGACTGATCGAGGATATCCCCTCTACCTAGTGACGCACGCGAAGCTTTCGTCGGGTCAGCAGACTGCCCAGATCGCTCACGCTGTTGCGGATTTCGCACTTCATCGAGGGGAAAGCTTTGCCAACTGGCATCGCACCTCTCAGTTTATCGTCTCCCTCCAGACTCCTTGCACGGAGTCTCTTGAGGCACTCCTCCAGGACGCTCATCGCAACGGTTTCGACACCGTTGTTTTTCGTGAGCCCGACCTGGAAGACGAACTAACAGCGGTCGCGTTCGTACCGAACGAGGCCGTTAAGAAGTATCTGCGAAAGCTTCCGTTAGCCGGCAAGCACCACATCGAGAAGAACTAAACAGAGGGCGAAGGAGAATCCCACAATGAACGCAAAGCTTAACTACGACAACCTGGCCGCTGCTCGTGAGGAGTTTGAGGCACGCATGAAGCTCGAGCAGGAGAAGCTCAACGAGGCTACTGATCGCATCATCACACGACGACTTCAGCACCTGAACTACGTCGGCAACAGCGTGCTCAAGAAGAAGTTCGGTACGCACTACCTCCGCCCTGAGCACTACGACTTCCTCGGTGATCTCGGCATGTTCCTCCGATCCTACGGCGTGAAGCCGACGAAGCTCGGTGAAACTCGTATCGAGTTCCCTAACTTCACGCTTGATCGTCGTATTCTCTCGTTCTCTGATCGAGACTTCGCGAAGCTCATCCGCCAGGAGGTGGCGAAGCACAAGATGGCTCAGAAGAAGGGTCAGCTCACCGTTCGCAATAAGGAGCTCCAGGCTAGCATCCAGGAGCTTCGCGTGAAGCAGGATGCTGTTACGGTAGCTGAGAAGGCGGTTGAGGCGGCTCGTTCAGCTGTTGAGGAGGCTCGCAAGGTGGAGGTGAAGGCCGACGAGACGCTCGCGAAGTACAACGAGGCTGTAGCAGCACGTAAGACGCGTAGACAGAAGCTTAAGCAGTCCGGTCAGTACCACGTGACCACGGATACTCAGGCCGTTAGACGCTGCGCTAGCGGTGCTGACAACTGCAAGACGGCGCACGAAGACGCACACTTCACCTCGAAGGAGGCTGCTCAGGCCTCGCTCAAGAGCTGATTGACGCTTGAGGACTAGCCATGTACAGTTGAGTACATGGCTAGTTTTCATGTCAACAGTCTTACCGGCAAGATCGATCCGTGTGAAGCGCCGGAAAGCTGTCTCTTCGGAGATAGCGAAGCTCACTACGGGTCGATCGAGGCCGCTCGCGCTACCTTCTTTGAGAAGTACGGCGCGCCGGCTTTCACTCTCACAAAGAACCTGGCGAAGAAGCTCGACTTCGGCTCATATGGGTTTAGCTACATTTCGAAGAACGAAGAGCTCGAGCAGCAGATCACTTTCTTCGTGCGAAGCCTTGAGCACAGAAGTTACACCGGGCCGGAGAAACAGAAGTCCCTCGAACACATCAACAGCTTTATGAACGAGCTTTACTCGAAGCGCTACGAGGCCACTGAAGAGGCTGTCTACGCTCGAGGCGCCTACGATCATCTTGCTAGAAAGCTTGAACGCTTCGGCGTTCCTCGAGCGCCGCGTGATGACGTAGACGTGTTCATCGACGAGATGTTCGAAGCCGGACCGATGCACAGGTTTTACAACATCGAGTTCGATGAAGAAATCAAGCTCCAGGATGAGGCTGAAGCGGCTGAAGAGCTTCTGTCAGCGCTCACTAGAGAGGCGAGGACTTGGACGCCGGCGGAGCTTCGACTAGTGGCTAAGGCTGTCTTCGATAGCGATCCCAGGCTCTGCGAATCAAATCGTGGGCTCATTGTTAAAGATGTGGTTGATGTTCTCAAGACCTATCGAGAATATCTCGACAGAATCGATCAGGTGAAAGAGTACAGCGCAAAGTACGACGAGCTTCCTAAGTTCGCACAAGAGGCTTTCACTCTCGAAGATGCTGAGGCACAGATTGAAAAGCTTCAGCGCTTTAGAGTGTTCCCGGAGAGCTACTACAACACTGACCGAAACTTTTCAGTATGGGAACGGGCTAACAGCAAAGAGACAAAGCCGCTCAATGAGATGCTGGCCACCATCACTTCGAATCTCGAGTATCGTTTGAAGTCTGTTCAAGAAAAGCTCGCCAACGCAGAGCGCTACCACACCTTTATGGCTGAGCTCGAGCGACGCCTGGAGGCTCGAAAGGCTGCGTAGCTCTACTGACTTCTGTCCCCGGATGCCGTATCAGCATCCGGGGACAGAAGTTTTAGCTCAGTGGCTACTGAACGAGGTAGTTGTCCAGGTCAGACTGAGCAATGGTCTGCACAGCGAAGTAACGCGAGAGCGGAACCACCATCTTCGGACCGCGCTGGTTGTTCGAGGAGTGAACGATGACCTGTCCGATCTCCGGCGCAGTTCCGAAGTACGCGCGCTCCTCGAGCTGCGCCACGAAGGGGATGATCTCGATGATCTCGCCGGCCTCGTTCTTCCCGAGATCGTGGTCAAGCCAGAGCTGACCGACGGTGTCTTTAGCCTCCACGGTCTCGAACCAGCCGAGCGCCTCATCGAGAGTGCGCAGCACAAGAGCGTCGTCGCGCTGTTGCACGAAAGAGCGAAGGTCATCGATGAGAACGACTGGGTAGTGAGCCATAGCTCCATGGTAACACACCTGAAAGTTAGTTGATATAGGACCCATGACTATGGCCCTGTTCTCCGTCGAACTCAGCGAGGTACAACTGTACCGTCGCCGCTGGCTCGGCTTCTCAGACGACGCTCCCCTCTACACCGGTGATACATCCGAAGTCGCTAAGCACATTATCTGGGTTCACGACGACCAGGTAGCCGGCATCGCGAGCATTGTACCGGATATGAAGAAGGTTGGAGCTGACAACATCAACTGGCGACTTCGTGCCATGGCGATCGATCCGATCCACCGTGGAAGCGGTAAAAGTGATGAGTTCCTAAGAGCCATCGTAAACTTCGCTAAGGAGCGCAACGTCTATCCCCTCTACGGGGCTAGCAAGGAAAGCTCTCGACGGATCTACGAGGACCAAGGCGCGATCTTCGTAGAGAAGCCGTACGCCATCGGCGATAAAGGCCTTCACCTCGACTTCGTCTTCGCAGACTAGAACTTACTACAGAAACGGACGCCATGGAAAAGCTCGACGGCCCTCTCATCAAGTACACATCCGGTGCTTTCCCGTCACACTCGGCTACGGCTAAGCTCGCGTCGAACTTCAAAGGGCTCGACTCTAACGCGCTGCGCTTCATCCTCTTTAAACAGGGGTGGATCACCGACGCAGGAAAGCCGACGAAGAAGGCTGCCACCGATGGGCTCGTTGACGCTCACGCCGGTAAGGCGCTTTGGAATCTAGCGGTGGTGGAAGGACAGCTCTCTACGCTCGGAAACAACTTCGAACGGGCCGCTGTGAATCAGGAGCTCAAGGAGCCGGCCTCGGCGGAGCCTCAGTGGGTAAACCTTGGAACCATCGCTTCCTACTTCTCAGTCTCCGCTAACGAGGTCGGAAAGTGGCTTGACAAGCTAGAGCTTCGTGGCGACGACAAGATGGCCACGAACGAGGCTATGGAACGCGGCCTCGCAACCATCGTTGAGATGAGCGCGGGACCGGGAAAGAACCAGACTCGGAAGATCAATCACTGGAACCTCTACGATGTGCAGAGGCTTCTCATCGATGACGGCCACTATTTGAACTTCGACTACGAGGCCTCGCTCAAAGGTAAGGGTCGAAACTCCGATGTCCAGGTGGATACCGTCGAAGGGCGAGCCAAGCTTTTCGCTAAGGAGTTCACTGAGCTATTCAAAGACAAGGCTCGGCGCCGCGAACTTCCGGAGCTTGTCCGCAAGACCCCGAAGCCGATTCAGAAGAAAGCTGAAGAGCTCATCGGTCGACCAGGCTTCATCACCGGTGGGGCCTATATTCGCCATCTCGACCGTAAGTGATGTAAGATGATTCTATGAGTATCACTATCTACGATGGCATGCGCAGCGAAAGCGGATCAGCTTTCGAAGTAGCGAGACAGGCACGATCAGTGCTTGAGCCTCTGTTCTTTGCGAAGGCGAAGAACCTCGTAGAGGTACTCGAGTCTCGTGGTGGCGATTCTCCTGAGGATGTCTTTAGCCTAAAAGAGCCTCTCGGGAAAACTTACGATGCTGAGCATGCTGTCTTCGCCGCCATCGAACAGCTCAAACGAAGCACCGTTCACACGCTTAGCAGAGCTGACATCGGCTACGAGCTCACGCTCATTCCATCCTACAGCGATGACTCAGTGCTCGCGCTCATTCAGTCTGAAGACAAGAGCTACGGTGAGGCGCTTCTCAAGTCAGGCGTTTTCCAGGACTTTGGCTACTGGGATAACTCAGATGTGCCTGAGGAAGAAACGGCTGAAACCTGGGAAGAACGCCGGCGTGTCTGGGGGTGGCTTACCAAAGAGGACAGAGCTCCGGTGTCTGTCGGGCTCAGCATCAACCAGCCTTCCTCGCTAGCCTACGCTCTTTGGCGGCAGGGCTACGAACTTTGAGTTGAGCTTGCCTCTAAAGGTGATAGCATAGGCTTATGGATAGCTATTCTGAGTTCTATATCTCCGTTGACATCGAGGCCACCGGCCCGAACCCCGGAGATTACTCCATGTCATCTCTCGGCGCGTTCATCGCCGGCGCGCGTCTGAAGACCGGCGGCTACGTTCGCTTCGACCGCCACGGCGATGGGAACACGTTCTACATCGAGCTCAAGCCGCTCAACGACAACTTCCTCCCCGACGCCATCAAGGTGGGTCTGCTCGAAGGCTTCAGCGCTGACGACCCTACCGGCGAGCTTCGTCTTCAGTGGATGAAGGACCACGGTGTCGTTGCTGCCGAGGCTATCCAGCAGTTCGCCCGCTGGGTTAACCTGACGCAGAAGCGCCTCGGCGGTGCGCGCCCGCTCTTCACCGCCTACCCCGCGGCCTTCGACTGGAAGTTCGTGAGCTGGTATCTGGATCACTTCGAAGTCACCAGCCCCTTCGGCTTTAGCGGTGTGAAGGACTTGAAAGAGACCTACGCTACGAAGGCGGATGTGCCTTACTCTCGGGCCACCAAGCGCTGGATGCCGAAGCACCTGCTCAAGACCGACGTGGCACACACTCACCACGCGCTCGACGACGCGGTCGGCCAGGGACACATGGCCATGAACCTGCTCGAGTGGAAGCCCGATACTGAAGAGCTTCGGGCACTTCACGCCAAGATCGGTCTCATCTGATTAGATAGCTCATCGGAGGTTCCTATGCGCTATCACGTTAATCCTGAGACCGGTGACGCCGGTAAGTGTTCTGCAACCAAGGGCAACTGCCCGTTCGGTGGCGAGAGCGAGCACTACACCTCTGCCAAGGCGGCTCGGGCAGCCTACGAGGACAAGCAGGATTCGCAGGTCTTTGCGACGCTTCCTCTTAAGGAGCTTAACGCACAGGCCAAGACAACATCGGATCCTGGAGTCATCAGTGCAGCTATCGAGCAGGGTTCAGAACGTACTCTTGGGCTTGTGGCTAAGAACCCAAATCTAAACGAGCTCCAGGCGGCTAAAGCGTTAGCTCGCGCCACATCGCCGAAGACAAGAGCCGCGCTCCTTATAGCCGTCGGAGAGCCTAATCCGGCCATGACTGCTGAGGATCTCGAAGAGGTGCTTGCTACGGTACCGAACAACTTCTTGAGCCTGGCGAAGCTAAAGGACACGAGTACTCCGATCGGGCGTGTGGTTAACAGCCCGTACCTCACCGACGTTCACTTCGATCAGATCGTCAACAGTACGCGCCTCAACCGCTACGCTAGTAGTGACTTTGCTCGAGTTCTCGGGCAGGAAAACCAGATCACATCTCAGCGAGTTAAGCTCTGGTTAGAGGACAACAGTTGGTCGACTCATCCGCTTAAGCCCGAAGCAGCTCTTTCGAGCGGAAAGCTTACCGAGGCCATGCTCCAGAACGCTCCGGAGAAGTACCTGAGCTACTTTGCAACCACCGGGCTTCCTCACAAGCTCAGCAGCAGTGACATTAAGAAGCTTGGAAGCGTAGCACTCAAGCGCAACCACGAGCAACTTCAGTACTGGATCGCGAGCGACACTCGCACTCCTCAGGCTACCCTTACAGCTCTCGTGAACAAGGATCTTCAGCTCGAGCGAGTTTACGGTAACCCAAGCTCCTCCACCACTCTTCGGAACCGTATCGAGGCCAGGCTCCCTCACTCGCCGGCTATCCGCATGGGAAAGCTCAAGGAGATGATCGGTGTCACAGAGTTTGGGGCGATTATGCGGGATGGTCAAGCGTCACAGCTCGGTCGTACTCAGAGCTCTAACACGAAGGTCTTTGACATGGAGCGTGTCCGCAAGTACGGCCTCACCAACGATGACATCTTCTTCCTCGGCAAGTCAGAGCAGTATAACCTAGGAGCTTCGTTCAATCCGGCCACCGGTGAGCTCACCGGTCGTACGGACTCTAGCGACTGACCTGAACCGTTAGATATAGTTAGGACTAGGAGGACTCATGGCTCTGTTCCACGTTAACCCCGCCACCGGCGAAGCTGGGGCCTGTAGCGCTCAGAAGGGTAAGTGCCCGTTCGGTTCTACGGACGATCACTTCACCTCAGCAGAGGCGGCTCGTAGCAGCTACGAAAACAGTATGGCCACTAAGGCTCACGCTGCGGTCTCAAAGCCGAGAGGTGACGGTCGCTCTACTCGTGGAGCCTGGCCTGACATTGAGCTCTATCGTAGTCGTATCGGTAAGTACGACGAGGTCTTCGTTCACACTCAGGGCAAAATCGCCATTATCCACGACGCTCGTGGTATGGAGGTCTTCAAGAACGGTAAGGCGGCTAAGACAAGCGGTACGCCGAACGATCTTCGTAACGGCCGTGGAGCCTGGAAGCGTGTAAAGGGCTCGAACGAAGAGCTCATGAGCACCGAGGACTACAACTCAGCCTACGAGAACCCCGACAACGCTCCGGTTCCCGTCGCTTCAACGATGCCGGTTGTAGACAAGAAGGCTATCCGAGAGACTGCGAACAAGAAGGCTGGATTCCCCGCTAACAGTCAGCTTGACGCTTCAAAAACCGGCCAGCTTACACAGACTCACTCCACCACAGCTGACTACAACAACCCGTATCCTATCCTAGCGATCGGTAAGCGCGGTAATCCACACAAGGATATGGCCAACTCGCCGGACGGTCTCACCATGTGGAACTTCAAAGACCGTCAGGGAAACGAGCACGTGGCGACGCTAGAGGTCTGGAAGGGAAAGTCGGACACCGGACGCGACTCTTACAAACTCGTGGCCACCGGTGGGGATGACGTTCATACAGTTGGCTCAACCACCACTTTCCAGCACGATCAGTCACGTCAGTACATGCCCGGCGTTTGGACCATGGTGGGCGGACTTAAGACCGAGGTCGACGGCGAGGCTTTCGGCGAGGTGCCGGATCGCAGCATGCCGATCTACACCTTTAAGTGAGTTAAGACTACCACAGCCTTCTGGGACGGCGCTTTCGGGCGCCGTCCCAGAAGTGTAAGCGTGATATGATCGAACCTCAATCGCTCTTAAGGACTAAAAACTCATGGCCTCTGGCTTCACACTGCTCCTCCGTAACGTTGCTGCGCTGGCTAAGTCAGCGGCTGTCGGGCTTGATGACGTGGCTCTCGGTGCCGGTAAGGCTTCGGTGAAGACCGTAGGGGTCATTCTAGATGATACAGCGGTCGCACCTCAGTATGTTCAGGGCATCTCGCCGAAGCGTGAGCTTTCCGTCGTCATTAAGATCGCACTCGGAAGCTTCCGTAACAAGTTCCTCTTCATCATCCCGCTTGCCATGATCCTCTCCTGGCTTGCGCCGCAGGTGCTTCCGTTTCTCCTCACGGTCGGTGGCTCCTACCTGGTCTTCGAAGGCGCTGAGAAGGTTCTCGCCTGGATGAAGCTGGTTAAGGAGCACGCCGAGGATTACACGCTTGAAGCCGGCGCTAATCTCGAGAAGAGCATGATCTCTTCGGCGGTTCGAACTGACCTGATCCTCTCCACTGAGATCATGCTCATTGCTCTCTCCTCTGTTGACGAGGATAACTGGATCAAGAAGCTTCTCATGCTCCTGCTCATCGGTTTCGTAATGACCATCGCGGTCTACGGTGCTGTGGCGCTCCTCGTAAAGCTTGATGACATCGGCCTTGCGCTGGTACGCCGCACTGAGCGTCGCGGACTCCGACTCTTCGGCCTTAGCATCGTGAAGACCATGCCCGGTGTCTTCACTTTCCTCACCGTCGTCGGCACGCTCGCCATGCTCTGGGTCGGTGGTCACCTGGTCTGGAAGTCGCTCGGTGACATCGGAGTCGGCCTCTTTGCTGATAGTCTTCATCATGTAGAGGAGTTCTTCCACCACTTCCACCCTGTGCTTGGGTGGCTCGGTGACACCGCGACCTCGACGCTCTTCGGCGCCGTGCTCGGTGTGATTCTCTTCTACATCATCCACCCGCTCTCCAGCCTCTTCAAGAAAAAGGCTCACGCTTCGCACTAAGGATCGCTGATGTACCACCTCACCGACGACGGCCCAAAGCCGTGCACAGCGTCCATCCGAAACTGCCCTTACGCAGCTGGAGAACACCATGCGACTCTCTCGGAGGCCGAGGCTGCCTACGCTGAACGTTTCGATCAGAAGGCGCTTAAGCGTTCCTCCGCGCCGGCTAAGTCAGGTATCGTTCCGGCTACTACAGCTGAGGCTTTCGAGATCCTCGAGGATCTTCGTGCAGCGAATCCGTACAAGCGTATCCTGAAGGGCGAGCTCGTTGGCCACGCACAGTTCGGCTCGGTGAGCTATAACCTGGATCACCCGGAGAGTGACAACGATCTATTCCTCATTACAGATCGCAAAGCTAGCAAGGACTTTGCACAGGTTGGTGAAGTCAGGGACGTACGAGTCTCATCTGTCTACGTTTTCGCTCAGGAGTACATGAAAGGTATCCACTTCA